>VOFJ01000613.1_pt1 | contig 41776 bp, 80 predicted proteins | sample 5384081 | NCBI WGS metagenome assembly VOFJ01 (sample SAMN12384729, study PRJNA508395) | human gut metagenome | isolation source: healthy gut I | host: Homo sapiens
ATCAATTGTACTTCGTTTCCAGTTTACATGTTAACTTGAGACTGATTGATTAAAGGGTTATCAAGATTTTTCCAGAGCAGAATGAAGTAATGCAAGCTGGATTCCATATTGGATAAAAGAACATTGACCGAGTTATCACGACAAAACATGCAGAACTTCTTGCACTGCAAAATCAGATCAATCCTCATTTCCTGTACAACACGCTGGAAGCAATACGAGGAGATGCGCTATGTGAAGGAATTGATAGTATTGCTGATACGACGGAAGCATTGTCTACATTTTTCAGATATACCATCACGGATACAGGAAATCTGGTTTCAGTAGAAGATGAACTGGAGAATGTAGAGAATTTTTTACTAAAATACAGCAGTATCGTTTTGGAGATAAACTGGATATGAGAGTTAATTTTCGGATGACTATGCAAGGATCCTGGAATGTAAACTCCCTAAACTTACTTTGCAACCTGTAGTTGAAAATGCAATTTTCCATGGTCTGGAAAGCGAAAGCAGAAGGTGGAGTTATCACCATTTCACTGGAGATGACAGAGAAGAAACTTCTGATCAATATTCATGATGACGGGTGGAATTGACGAAGAAAGAGCTTATAAAGATCAACCAGAGACTGGAGATAACTTCAGGGCCGCTGACAGAGAGAGAAGCGTAAACGTGGAGGTATTGCTCTGCCGAATGTATCCAGGCGTATTAAGCTGTTATTTGGGGATGAATATGGAATACATATTTATAGTATTCCTAATCTTGGAACAGAAGTCAGGATATCGGTACCGATCATTACAAACAGGGAGCAGAGAAATCAGTGAAAAGAGAATTACTGAATATAGAAGGCGGAAAGATAAAAAAAGGGAATAATGTTATATTTGATGATCTGTCTCTGGAACTGTTTCAGGGAGAAATAACAGGAATCGTATTCGATGATATTCTGGAACAGAAGCTCTTTATTGATATGCTGCTTGGAGATGTTTTACTTTATTCAGGAAAGATTTTTTTGTAAATGAGGAAAGGAAAAGCTTATGAAGAAGCTGCCAGATTGTTAAAAACAGCAGGTGGCGGTGATTGGTTCTAAAAAAGTAAATTACTGCCTTCTATTACGATAGAAGATAATATATTTCTTTTTCAGACAGAAAACTGTTTCTGGATCAGAAAGAGTATAGAGAACGTTTCAGAAGTTAAGGACGGAACTGAATATTTCGGATGATATGCCTCATAAAGTCAGAAATTTATCTGCCAAGGAAAAGGTTATTATAGAATTACTTAAAGCCTATGAGGAAAAGAAAGAAAAATTGTGATTCTGGATGAGATTACCAGCCTTTTTATCAGAAAAGGATCTGGGAGAAGTGTTTTTCTCTTATTGACAAAATGAAATCCCAGATGTCATTTCTGGTTACAGTAGGATTTGAAGATTTTATTATGGAATGGATGGAATCTATTGCAGTTGTTCAAAATGGAAGAACTACATTTGTATCTGGGATTTCTCAGTTAAACTGTAAGTTGAGTAAAAGTTCTGAAAGCTCTGATATATGAAAATAAGGCAGAAACATTTGGAGCCTATGGGCAGAAAGTAATAAATGGGCAGAACAATGTATTAGAAGTAAGAGATGTAAGTACCTGTTATCTGAAGAATCTTAATTTTACATTGTGTTCCGGAGAGCTGCTTAAGATTTATTATTCAGATGAAAAAAAGCAAAGAGCAGTTTCTGGGAAATGTTTTCGGGAGACAGAGCATTGAAGAAGGACAGATTTATATTTCTGAGAAATTGTATAAGGTATCAAATATGAGCCAGGCAGTACGTGAGGGCGTAGGGTTTATAACAGAAGCACCGTATAGGAGCATGATCCTGGATAATATGAGTGCAACGGAAAATGTGAGTGTGCCGCTGCATGAAAAAAGAGGATTCTGGTTTGCGAAAAAGTATACCAGAAGTGTAAGTGATTTCCTTCAGAACGATGAGCTGAATAAGAAGAAACTGAAAAAATATTGGAAATGCAGAACTACAGAAGCTGGCCTATGAAAAATGGCTGGTGTATCAGCCAAAAGATTGTGATCATTGAGAATCCATTTACAGATATGGATATTAATATGAGGGAAATTACAAGAAAGATGATCGGAGCATTGCAGAAAAGAGGAATCGGGTAATTCTTCTTACTGCTAACTTTGCAATTATGAATAAAATCAAGGGAGAATCCATGTTTATTAAGCACGGTGTGCTGACAAAGAGAAGAAGAATGGTAAAAACAAAAAAAGACGAATGTGCAATAATGATAAAAATTTGGATAATTCGTCTTTTTTTTACAAAAATAGAAACAAAAGAATGTCCCCTTAATCTAAATATCAAAAGTTGAAAAAATAGGACCTCAAAGTTAATATGAATATACAAAATAACAAACGCGTAAAAAATAAACTAATGGGAGGGTTTACAAATGAAGAAAAAGTTATTAAGTGTCTTAATGGCAGCAGTAATGGTAGCCGGTGTTGGCGGCGTAGGATTGCAGCTTACAGGTAAAGGCTGATGATGAGAAGATTCTTGGTGCAGGTATTTATTCAGCTTCTGATAACTTCAACTCTTATATTGGAAAAGCGATTACAAATGCATGCGATGGAATCTTTAAAACAAACATCGAAGATGGACAGAATGACCAGTCCACACACAGAACAATCAGGTTGATACAATGCTGGCTAAAGGCGCTTCTGCAGTTGCAGTTTCTGTATGTGATGTAACAGCAGCTCCGACACTGATCCAGAAATGTAAAGACGCAGGGAAATGTTCCGATCATTTTCTTCAACAAAGAGATAACAGATTACGATGTAATTAATTCTTATGAAAATGCTTATCAGGTAACATCTACAGGTGGAGATTATGGTGCATCTATTCAGGCACAGATGGTAATCGACTACTGGAAAGAACATCCGGAAATGGATAAAAACGGTGATGGAAAATTACAGCTTGTATATCTGATGGGTGACCGGGACATACAGCATCCCAGCCGAGATGTGATTATCTCAAGAGCACGATCGAAGATGCAGGAATTGAGATTGACCTTCTTGCAGAAGATACAGGAATGTGGGTAACAGCAACTGCAAAAGAAAAATGGATGCATGGGTATCTAAAATACGGTGACGAAATTGAATGCTGCGTAGCAGGAAACGATGCAATGGCACTTGGTGCTTTATCAGCAGTAGAAGCAGCCGGATTTAATACAGATGGAGAAGAAAGCAGCAAATACATTCCGATTTATGGAATTGATGCTCTTCCCTGAAATTCTTTCCAAGATTGAAAGCGGTGAGATCACAGGTTCCGTATTACAGGATGCTAAGACTCAGGGACAGACAATTGTAAAAATGGCAGAGAACCTTACAAGTGGTAAAGACGCTGTGGATGGAATCGAAGGTGTAGAAGTGGAAGAAGAAGCAAAAGCTGTACGAGTTCCATATCAGGCAATCACCAAAGATAATCTTGATTTAGCAAAGTCAACTTATGAATAAAAAAATAACTGATTTTACAGGCAGGCATTCGTTTTAAACGGATGCCTGTAATAAAAAAAGAGGGAAAGGATTTTAAAATGGGAACAGAATATATATTGGAATTAAAGCATATTTCAAAATCGTTTCCTGGTGTAAAAGCACTTGACGATGTAACGTTATGTGTACGTCCTGGAACAGTGCATTCTCTTATGGGAGAAAATGGTGCAGGTAAATCCACATTAATGAAATGTCTGTTCGGTATTTATTCATTTGATGAGGGCGAAATCATTCTGGATGGCAAAAACATTAAATTTTCCAGCCCATCAGAAGCATTACAGAATCATGTATCCATGGTGCATCAGGAACTGAACCAGGTATTAAATCAGACAGTTATGGAAAATATGTGGCTTGGAAGATTTCAATGAAGCATGGTCTGGTAGATGACCAGAAAATGTATGAAGACACAAAAGCGATTTTCGATGATTTGGATATTCAGGTAAATCGAAGGTTAAGATAGGAACCCTGAAAGTTTCACAAAAACAGATGATAGAGATTGCAAAAAAGCAGTTTCGTATAACTCAAAAGTAATTGTAATGGATGAACCGACTTCATCGCTTACAGAGAAAAGAAGTAGAGCATCTTTTAAGATTATAGAAAAGCTTAAGAAAAAAGAATACCAGTATTATTTATATATCACATAAAATGGAAGAAATTTTGCGTATTTCTGATGATGTAACAGTCATGAGAGATGGCAAGTGGATCGATACAAAACCTGCCAGTGAGTTGACCATTGATAAGATCATCAAAATGATGGTTGGACGAATTAAAAGACCGCTATCCGGAAAAAAGCCAAGATAGGTGATGTATTAATGGAAGTAAAAAGACCTCGGTACATTAAATCCAGGATTTGAGGGCGTTAATTTTCAATTACATAAGGGAGAAATCCTTGGAATCGCCGGATTAGTAGGATCTAAGAGAACGGAAATCTTGAAACATTATTTGGCATAAGAATGAAAGGCAAAGGTCAGATACTGGTAAAAGGAAAGAAGTTCAGAACAGAAGTCCAAAAAGAGGCAATGGCGAATGGATTTGCAATGCTGACAGAGGAACGAAGATCGGATGGTATTTTTGGAGGTTTGAGTGTTGGATTTAATATGACAATTTCAATTTACCGAAATATCAGAAGACGGGACTTTTAAACGGAGAAAAAAATGAAAGCAGATATTACCAAAATGATAAATGCCATGAAAGTAAAAACTCCGTCAATGAAGTCCAAGATCGCAAACCTTTCAGGAGGAAATCAGCAGAAAGTAATTCTGGGCAGATGGCTGCTGACAGATCCTGATATCCTGCTCTTGGATGAGCCTACCAGGGGTATTGACGTAGGTGCTAAATTTGAAATCTATCAGCTGATCAACCAGCTGGCTGAGCAAGGAAAAGGAATTATCGTAGTAAGCTCAGAAATGCCGGAACTGTTCGGAATTTCCGACAGGATTCTGGTTATGAGCAATGGACATCAAATCAGCTATATTTGATTCAAAAGAAGTAGGACAGGTAGATGTTATGCAGGCAGCGGCCCGATTTATCTGATCTTTCAATACGAACTCAGGAGGGATTCTGGTGAAAAATTCAAAGAACATTTCAATTAAAGAACTTATTGCTGAAAAAGCAATTTATCTGGTTTTTATTATCCTGTTAGTTGCAATTGTGGTAGTAGAACCAAGATTCTTATCATTCAATAACTTTAAAAAATATTTTTGCGCAGTCATCAACTAAGATTATTATTGCATTAGCAGCCGGAATGGTACTGGTAGTGCAGGGCGTTGACCTTTCCACAGGACGTATGATCGGTCTGGCAGCAGTTATCTTCGCATCTTTAGTTCAGAATCCGGACTATGCATACAGAATGTATCCGAATTTAAAGAGCTTCCGCTGATCGTTCCATTATTACTGGTACTGGCAATCTGTCTTGTACTTGGTGGAATATCCGGTGTGCTTGTTGCAGTATTTAAAAAGTACCGCCGTTTATCGCAACGCTTGGTATGCAGTTGATCTTATATGGTGCATCTTCTATTTATTTTGACCGTCCGCCATATGGTGCACAGCCAATTGGTGGTATTGATTCAAAAGTAACTCAGATTGCAATTGGTTCCATTGGAATCGGAGATTTCCAGATTCCGTATCTGATCATCATTGCCGCAGCAGTATGTGTAGTTATGTGGATCGTATGGAATAAAACAAAATTTGGTAAAAATATATGTTTGCAGTAGGTGGTAACCCGGAAGCTGCAAAAGTATCCGGTGTAAAATGTTATAAAGACACAGATTATGGTTTACGCAATTGCAGGTATGATGTATGCATTTGCAGCAGCCCTGGAAGTAGGACGTATCGGAAGTGCTTCAATACAACCGGTAACGGATATGAAATGGATGCAGTTGCTGCCTGCGTAATCGGCGGTGTATCTCTTTCAGGTGGTGTTGGTAGTGTAGGCGGTATCGTAATTGGTGTTCTGATGTTCACAGTTATCAATTATGGCCTTGCATTCATTGGTGTAAACATGTACTGGCAGTATATCGTAAAAGGTCTGATCATTCTTCTTGCTGTTATTATTGACATGAGAAAATATGCAAAGAGAAAATAAAAATAAACATCAGACAAGTGCAATTAGGAGGAGAAGTAAAGGATGAGGGATGTAGTAAAAAAGAACAAAACTGACAGAAAATTGTTCAAAAAAAACAATAAAGAAATATGTAGATGAAGTGATCCAGGAACTCACACTGGATGAGAAGATCGGTGTAATGTCAGGCCAGGTTACAGAGAAGAAATTACTGGATGATCTGTTCCTGATCGAACACTATAATGTAAATCCATATCCGACAAAGGCAGTAGAACGTCTGGGAATTCCGAATATCCGTTTCGTAGACGGACCAAGAGGTGTTGTTGCCGGATCTGCCACCTGCTTTCCTGTTTCTATGGCAAGAGGTGCCAGCTTTGACCGTGATTTGGAAGAGAAGATTGGAGAAAGTGATCGGTGCAGAGGTTCGTGCAGTGGGCGGAAACTATTACGGCGGTGTGTGCATCAATCTTCCAAGAAATCCACGCTGGGGCCGTGCGCAGGAGTGCTACGGAGAAGATACCTATCATCTGGGAGAAATGGGGGCAGCTCTGACGAGGAGGTGTTCAGAGCCAGAATGTTATGGCGTGCATTAAACATTTCGCAATGAACAGTATTGAAAATGCGAGATTTAAAGCTGATGTGCATGCAGATAAGAGAACACTTTTTGAAGTATATCTTCCTCACTTCAAGAGATGTATTGAAGAAGGCGCGGCTTCTGTAATGGGAGCATACAATAAAGTTTATGGAGAACAGGCATCTGAGAGTAAATATCTGTTAAAAAAGATATCCTCAGAGATAAATGGGGATTCGAGGGATTTACTTTATCTGATTTCCTCTGGGCTGTAAAAGATGGTCCAAAGGCAGTAAAGAGTGGAATGAATGTTGAAATGCCATGTATCTGTCAATTATGCAGAACAGATCCCTAAAGCAATTGAAGACGGAACTCTTGCTTGCTATGGAAGATGTAGATGAAGCAGTTGGTTACATTCTTCGTACTGTACTCTATTATGAGACAAGAAAAAAGATCCGCAGGAATATACAGAAGATATTCTTGCATGCCCGGAACATATAGCAGTAGCAAAGAGAGCAGCAGAAGAATCGATGGTACTTCTGAAGAATGAAAATCATGTACTTCCGCTTGATAAAGAGAAAACAGAGAAGATCGTAGTTCTTGGAGTACTGGGAGATACAGAAAATATCGGTGACCATGGTTCCAGTAAGGTTCATCCATATTATACAGTTACGCCATTTAAAGGCCTGATGAAAAAAAATGCCGAAAGCACAGATCCTTTATAATGACGGAAGTGATCTGGAACGTGCAAAGAACTTGCAGCAGATGCTGATGCAGTAGTGATCGTTGCCGGTTATATCCATAGCGATGAAGGAGAATATCTGGCTGATAGAAGTGATATTGCCGGAATGGGCGGAGACAGAGCAAGCATGAGACTTCATCAGAGAGATATCGATCTGATTCATGGTGTAAAGGGTGTGAATCCGAATACTGTCGTTTCCATTATCGGAAGCAGTGCGATCCTGATCGATGAGTGGGAAAAGATGTTCCTGCAATTATCTTCTCCTTCTACAGTGGAATGGAAGGCGGGAATGTACTGGCAGATATTCTGTTCGGTGATGTTTGCCCAAGCGGTAAACTTCCATATACAGTAGCACTTTCCGGAAGACAGCTATCCTGATTTTGATCCTGACTGCACATATGCAGAGTATGAATACTATCATGGCTACTGCAAGATGGATAAAGAAAACATTCCTGTTCTGTATCCGTTTGGCTATGGTTTATCCTATACAACATTTGACATCAGCGAGCCGACAGTTGAAGTATTTGATAAAACAGCAAAGATTTCTGTTAATGTAAAGAATACAGGAGATGTAAAAGGCGCAGAAGTTGTACAGCTTTTATATCGGATGTGAGGGAAGTGCTGTAGATCGTCCGGTTAAAATCTTGAAAGATTTCGCAAGAGTAGAATTAATGCCGGGAGAAAAAAAAGAAAGTTTCTCTTCAGGTAAGTTCGAAGGATATGGCTTATTATTCAGAAAAAAAAGATGATTTTGTAGAAGAGGATATTACATATATTGCATATACAGGTGATTGCAGCTGTAAAGAAGCATTAAAATCCGTGAAATTTGAATTTGGAAAATAACAGGGAGAAAATACTATGAGAATTGGTGCGGATTATTATCCAGAACATTGGGAAAAAAAAGAGCGTTGGAAAAACAGATGCAGAGATGATGGTCAAAGCAAATATCAAAGTAATCAGAATTGGTGAATTTGCATGGAGCCTTTTATGAGCCTGAAGAAGGAAAAATACGAATTTGACTGGATGGATGAGGCACTGATTTTTTTGGAAAGTACGGAATCAAGGTAGTAATGTGTACACCTTCAGCTACCCTCCTCCTAAATGGATGATAGATAAGTATCCAGATATTCTTCAGAATGATATTCATGGAAATCTGAAGCTCTTCGGAACAAGAAAGCATTACTGCTTTAACAGTGAGACATACAGAGAAAAAACAAAAAATTAAATACCCTTATTGCAAAGAGATATGCAAAACATCCTGCAATTGAAGCATGGCAGGTAGATAATGAACTGGGATGGTCAAATACAACCAGATGTTACTGTAAATCCTGCGAAAATCGTTTTTCGTAACTGGCTGAAAGAGAAATATGGTACCATTGATAATCTGAATAAAACATATGGAACTACTTTCTGGAGTCAGATATACAGAAGCTTCGATGAACTGATCATCCCGAAGGCAGGAGCCTGCTATGATACCTGCCATGACACACAGGGACAGAATCCTGCACTGTTGTTAGATTATTATCGTTTCTGCAGCGATTCCGTAATTGATTTTTACAAAAAGAATCTGTAAAGACGATCAGAGAATATTCTGATCTTCCGATAACCAGTAATCTTCTGGATGCTGCAAATTAATTCAGGAACAGGAATCGACTACTTTAAGTTATCCAAAGAATTTGACTTCGTAACATGGGATAATTACATTGAATTCCAGTGGGGAAAAGCAAAAACCGGAAACAGTATCAAGAGACCATGCATTACTAAGAAGTTATAAAAAGAAACCATTCTGGGTTATGGAACAGCAGTCCGGTCCCTGTGGATGGAGCAAGATGGGTCCGACACCAACACCTGGAAAACTCCGTCTGTGGACATATCAGTCTGTAGCAAATGGAGCTGATACAGTTGTATACTTCCGCTGGAGAGCATGTCCGTTTGGAACAGAAGAGCTCTGGCATGGTATTTTGAATCATGATGGAAAACCAAACAGAAGATATGCTGAGATTTCCCAGGTGGGAGCAGAAATGGAAGAATTAAGTAAGAGCTATCAGGCACTGATGCCGAGAGCACGTGTTGCGATCATTAAATCCTTTCTTTGACAGTGAATGGAGCCAGTCCATCCATCGTCAGGTAGAAGGATTATACTATGATTCCTTATTGCTTGATTATTACCGCCCATTCTGGAATATGGGAATTCCGGTAGATTTCGTGACAGCAGAAGAAGAATTAGATGGATATGATCTTGTTCTTGCACCAATGCTGATGATGGTATACGATGAAGGAAAGAAGAACATTGAGTCTTATGCACAGGCAGGTGAAAAATTCTGTTCTCATTCAGAAGTGGAATCAAAGATATGTACAATAACATGCTTACAGAAACTGTACCAGGTGCATTTGCAGACCTGGCAGGTGTAGAAGTCGAAGATTATGATCCGCTTCTTGAGAAAAAACAACAGCTGCATCCGGTGTATTTGGCAACGGAACTGCACATATGTGGTGTGATATAGTGAAACCGGTTACTGCAAAAAATACTTGGCAGATATACTTCTGTTGATTTCTATGCAGGTGAAGCATGCATGACTGTAAATCAGACAGGAAAAGGTGAGGTATATTACCTTTGGCTGCGATCTGATGAAAAAGCCATGAAAAAATGTTGGCTGTTTATCTGGGAAGAAAAGCAGGGATTGATATGGATTTATATAAAGTTGATGGTGTAGAAGTTGTAGATGCTACAGATGGAACAAATGATGCATTGTTTATTTTGAACTATAATGACCATTCAGTTATAGTTTCAATGGAGCAGTCATATGAGAATATGATCACACATGTTTTTATTTCCTTTCATGATAAATGAAACAGTGGAGAATGTTGTGAAAATACTGGAATTAAAATCCATATGATGTTGCAATTTTAAAAAATGTCTTCCGAAAAAAAAATAATGCCGGTGCAAAAGGGAGCCTGTGAAGCAGGCAGTTTGGAGGCGCCAGCACAAAATCCATGCGGGGTGAGCAATTCATTTAGAATTATCAGTCGCCCTGTTTATGTTATAGAAAAAAAGAAAAAGGAGGATATGACAGTAATAAATTACTTGATTGTATGTGTAAATAAAATCAGAAAAAACAGTTGATTTTTAAAAGCGATGGTAATATAATCATTTTAACAAAATTGATTGGTATATTTTTAAAAACGATGTGTAATATAATCATTTTAACAAATTGAAGTATAACCAATACAAGAAGAGGTAATACTATAAGGAGGGGCTTTGCAGTTATGGGATATGTAAAATGGAGTTATGACACATTAAATACTTTTGCCACGACGTATTTCGTAAATTTGGTTTTAATGAAGAAGAGACGAATATCATCAAGGATGTTTTGCTTACCGCAGATCTGTACGGGATTGAAAGCCATGGAATGCAGAGAATGGTAAGATATGATAAAGGAATTGAGAAGGGAACCATCCATCCGGATGCGAAACCTGAGGTCGTATTTGAGACACCTGTATCAGCAGTGATCGACGGACATGACGGTATGGGACAGCTGATTTCCCATTTTGCAATGGAGAAAGCTATTGAGAAGGCGAAGAAAACAGGTGTTGGATTTGTATCTGTAAGAAACTCAATCATTTCGGTATTGCAGGATATTATGCGGAAAATGGCTTCCAAACAGGGCTTACTTGGTATGGCATGTACCAACTCAGGAAGCAATCATGGTACCTACCTTTGGACGAAAAGCAATGCTTGGTTCCAATCCCATTGCAGTGGCAATGCCGGCAGAACCTTATCCATTCCTTTTTGACTGTTCCACAACAGTAGTTACCAGAGGAAAACTGGAAATGTATAATAAGATGGGAAAAACCACTTCCACAGGGCTGGGCTCTGGGAGCAAATGGTCAGGAAAGCACAGATGCCCCCGGATGTACTTGCCAATATTGTTGCCAAGAAGGGCGGCGGAATCATGCCACTTGGTGGTAATAAAGAGGTAAACGGAAGTCATAAGGGTTACGGTTATGGAATGCTCTGCGAGATTTTCAGCTCCATCTTTTCTATGGGTGTTACTTCTGATAAATGCTGTACATTTAAAGACAAGACAGGTATCTGTCATGGATTTGCTGCCATTGATCCCGCAATCTTCGGAAATGCAGATGATATCAGGGCACATTTTTCCGAATATCTGGAAACTTTCTTCGTCAGAGTCCAAAGGCAGAAGGTGCAGAGCAGATTTATACTCATGGTGAGAAGGAAGTATTTGCAGAAAAAAGAGCGCAGAGAGAATGGCATTCCTGTAAATGACAACACAATGGTTGAGCTTGCCAACCTCTGCAATTATCTGAAGGTTGATTTTGGCTCTTACTTCAAGGGCTATGAACTGCCGAAGGACAGTAAGTTCTTTAGTGGTAATTATTAAATAAGCGCCCATCATGCTGATAACCATAACTATAGAATATATCATATAAAATTACTTTTTTGAGACGCCCGTTTATCAGCATGTGAAATAAAAAGAAACTGCATAATCAGATACGACCGGTAGAATTTACAGATCGTATCTGATATGCAGTTTTTTGTCTTCTTTAATTTTCTTCAGTATTCTTCGGACAGTTATGTGAGCATTCATGTCATCGTTGTCTGTCATAAGATATTTGCGGATCGCAAACAGAACTGCGATACTGAGTACGCCAAGAAGAGTTTCTGCTGGTCGAGGTGTTCGACTACCATCTGACGTGCTGTGGCAAACATCAGAACCTCAACAACTGTCTGTGCGGAATGCTGGCAGAGCATTTTTTACAAATTCCACGCCTACTACCAGAGACAAAGCCTGGGAAAGGAAAAGTGCTGAAAAAATTCTGTATCCATGGACATAACAGAAGTATCTGCAACCTCCATGATCAGCCGGAAGCCTGCCAGTGCGATCACCAGCAGAATTACCATAGAAAGAGCAATTTCCGCGTAACGTGAAATATTGTAAATGATTGTGTTAAAGTGTTTATGAATGTTATGGTTAACCTGTCGTTTGGGGGCTCATAACTGTGAGTCCTTTCTGTTTTTTGTATATGGTGAATGTAAAGAAGTGTAACTGTTTATAGTGTTACGAAAAAAGATTAATATAAATAATCTTTATTTACATAACCATATTTGCAGAGTTTCTGAGAGTAAAAATATACCAGTACTGTGCATCAGTTGTATCCACAAGCTGAACTGTATCGCCGGAATATAACTGTCCGATCTCGTTGGAAGAGTCGTAAGCCTTCGCAGAGCGCAGAGCCAGATAACCGGTAGCAACACTGACTGTTCTGGTGGCATATGTGGTTGTTCCGCCAATCAGATAATCTTTTATTTACATATCCGTTTTTTCCTAACTTCTGAGAGTAAACGTACCAGTACTGGGAATCGCTGGTGTCGATAAGCTGAACTGTATCGCCGGAATACAGCTGTCCGATCTCATTGGAGGAATCATAAGCTTTTTGCGGAACGCAGAGCCAGATAACCCTTGGCAACACTGACAGTCCTTGAATCTCCGGAAGAACTCTGTGCACTGGCAGCAGTATCGCCACTGTAATATAAGTAATCTTTATTTACATAGCCGGATAAGTTCAGTTTCGGAGAATAGACATACCAGTACTGAGGATCACTGCTGTCAGAAACTGTTACAGTATCACCGGAGTATAACTGTCCGATTTCGTTGGAAGAGTCATAAGCCTTTGCAGAACGCAAAGCCAGATAACCCTTGGCAACACTGACAGTATAAGAACCGGACGAACTTGTCGGCTGTGATGAGAGGAAATACAGGTAATCGTTATTTACGTATCCGGATCTGTTCAGTTTTGGAGAATAGACGTACCAGTAATCACTGGTGGTATATTCTGTAACTTCAACAGTATCACCGGAATACAGCTCGCCGATCTCGTTGGAGGAATCATAAGCCATGGCAGAGCGCAGAGCCAGATACCCTTTACTTACACCTACCTGATAAGTGTCAGATGCCATAACGATCTGTGAGCTGCAGGGTACAGATACAGCAGCAATCGTAGCTGCAAGAATCATGGGAATTGCAATATTTTTCTTTTTTTTCATAGTGAATCCCTCCTTTGGTTTATAATGTACTCTGAGAGTACATTATTTAATTATAGTAATCGTAAATCGTTCTGCTTAAGGTAGCGATCGTATTCTGTGCGGAACCGGCGCTTGAGAGATTCTGGGACATAAATACGATTACTACGTCATTTTTGGAATCATAGATGATTCCGGCATCGTTTTCCACGTTGTCAAGTTCTCCGGTTTTATTTGCGGTTTTGACTCCTTCCGGAAGCTGTGCGGGAATTTTGTTACAGCGTGTCTGTGCCTTGAGCAGATTAAACATATCAGTGGCATGGGTGTAGCCGGATGTATCCTGTTTATAAATCTCCTGCAGGGAGATGACCACAGTCTCCTACAGATGTGTAGTTATCATCATTCTCATTGCTGGCAAAGGAGCATACGTCCCATGTGAGTCTGGTCATAGCCATGTGCCTGGCAGAAACTGTTGACAGCCTGCATACCTGCTGCGGAATCGCCGCCGCCAAGATAAGTTGTCAGGGGTATTGGCTGCATCATTATCGCTGACTGTGATCATGGGTACAGATTGGAGTCTACAGAATCCCTGCCGTATTGTCCGGTTATCTGATCATAATTTCGTAGACAGCTCCCCATGATATAGAGCTTGATCAGGCTTGCAGCCTGCATTTTCTGATCATTAAGACTGCCCTCGGTTCCATTTACAAGATCGGATATGAAAACAGCCCAGGTTCCGTTTTCAGCGGGAAGCTGACTTTGAACCTGTTTTAAAATTGTCTCCAGTTTCTCATCTGTGACCGGTTCTGAAGATGTGCCTGCCCCGGAACCGTTAAAGACGCTTTCAGAACTCTCTGAAGATGAAGAAGGGGAAAGCATTCCCTGACCTTCTACGGATGTTTCCGCGGCCTCTGCATTTTCAGCAGCATGACTGCTGTATGCAGGAGTAACAAGAAGGCTGAGCGATAGCAGAGGTATTAATAATTTTTTTTGAAAACATTGCGTTCACCACCTGTTAAATATTTACTGTAAAACATTCGGAATCTGTTGATCTGTTATATAAATCGTATTTCTTTATGTTTAGATAAATCAGGTTTAAAAAGTCTTATTGTGCAGGCACAAATGATTTTTTAAAATCTGATATCTGTATATACAAAAATTATACAGTGTTTAGAGTTGTGTTACAAGTGTATTTACGGTTGATTTTAAAATTTGGAATTATATGGATAGCTGGGTTATCTGTTGGCACAATACTTGAGATGCATTCATACAATTTGTAGGAATTCGGGCGTGAAAAAAATCCGCATATCTGATTATATATTTTGGATTGTATAAATGCTACAATAAAATCATCAGAAACGAGATAAAGAACGACAAATTAAACAAACAAATGTGGGAATGTGGGGGCATTTTCATATTGAATGAGGAGGTAGATTATATGTTAACACCGAAACAGAATATGCTGGAAGTTATAAAAGGCGGAAATCCTGACAGATTTGTTAATCAGTATGAAGCAGTACAGCTTCTTTTTTTTCATCCGTTTATGTTTACAAAACCCGCTGCTTCAGCCGGGTCAGGAAAAATGTAGTGAATGCATGGGGGTAACCAATACTTTCCCGAAAGGAGTTCCGGGTTCTTTTTTCCTGTACATACCCTGACAAGATCGTGGTAAAGGATATTGAAGACTGGAAAGACTATGTACATGCACCGTCTTTGAAATTTACCCAGGATCAGTGGGATATGGTGAAGGCTCAGTATGATGCAGTTGACGGAGAACAGGCATTTAAAAGCAGCTTTCGTTGCACCGGGATTATTTGAGCAGACTCATCATCTGTGTGAGATCAGTAATGCGTTGGTTTATTATATTACTAATCCGGATGAAATGCATGATCTGATCAAATATCTGACAGAGTGGGAGCTGGAACTGGCTGAGGGAATTTGTTCTAACCTTCATCCGGATGCGTTGTTCCATCATGATGACTGGGGTGGACTGGACAGCACATTTATGAGTCCTGCAATGTTTGATGAATTTTTACTTGAACCGTATAAAAAGGAAATTTATGGTTATTATCACAGCCATGGCGTTGAGCTGGTTATCCATCATTCTGACAGTTATGCTGCAACTCTGGTTCCTTCTATGATCGAGATGGGAATTGATGTATGGCAGGGGATGTATGGAAACCAATAACCTTCCGGAACTGATCAGGAAATATGGCGGAAAGATCAGCTTCATGGGTGGTATCGAAAATCGTGCAGTTGATTTTGAGGGCTGGACAGATGAGAATTGTGATGCAGTGGTACGTCGTGTATGCGAAGAATGTGGAAACAAATACTTTATTCCATGTATCGCTCAGGGTGGCCCTGGTTCTGTTTATCCGGGTGTTTATAAATCTCTCTGTGATTCCATTGACAAGCTGAATGAAGAGAAATTTGGCATTAAGGCATCTGAATCTACAAGGCTTCCATGGCAGATTATGTTCTGATCTCAGGTATTTGTCAGTGGCAAAACGGAATACAAATATCTGTCCGACATTTAGATGAAATTTCAGGTGTTTGCAGAGGATGATGCTATGGAGGTGTTTGAAAATGATTATTATTGGTGAGAAAATTAATGGTTCTATCCCGATCGTTGCAGAAGCGATCGCGAAAAGAGACTCTGAATTTATTAAAGCAAGAGCAAAGCTTCAGGCGGAAAGCGGAGCTACTTATATTGACTGTTGCGCTTCTGTTCCGGAAGCGGAAGAAGTGGAAACATTGAAATGGATGATCGACTGTATCCAGGAGGTTACAGATCTTCCGATCTCAATTGACAGCCCGGAGTCCGGATGTTCTGGCACAGGCTTATAAGTTCTGTAAGAAACCTGGAATTTTTAACTCTGTATCAGAGAGGGACATAAGATTGATACGATTTTTCCCGATCATGGCTGAGCCGGGAAATGAGGGATGGCAGGTAATTGCGCTGCTGAGTGACAATACAGGTATTCCGAAATGTGCAGCAGACCGTCTGAAAGTTTTTGACAAGATCATGGCGAAAGCGAAAGAGTACGGAATTGCTCCGGACAGGATTCACATTGATCCGCTGGTTGAGATGCTTTGTACTTCTGAGGATGGTATTGCAACGAATATTGAGACGATCACAAGTGTACGTGAGCAGTATCCGACCATTCATATTACACGGCAGCAATCAGTAATATTTCCTTTAATCTGCCGGTTCATAAGCTGATTAATTACGGGTTCCTGGTACTGGCAATGAATGCAGGACTGGACAGTGGAATTATGGATCCGACAAATAAGGATATGCTTGGACTGGTTTATGCAACAGAAGCATTACTTGGTCTGGATGATTATTGTATGGAATATATAGGGGCTTACAGAGAAGGCTTAATTGGTACAACAAAGAAGAAATAAGTTGAATCTGCAGAAACTGTGTAAATGAATGAAGTGGTTGGAATCTGAAATTGAGAAATAACAGGAGGATTTGATTATGTCTAAGATAAATGAAGTTGCGGAATTAGTTGAAAAAGGGAAAGCGAAATTAGTAGGACCGGCTGTTACAGGAAGCCATTGATGAGGGTGATGATCCGGTTGCGATTCTGAATGATGGTATGATCAGTGCGATGTCTGTAGTTGGTGAGAAATTCAAAAATGGTGAGATCTTTTGTTCCGGAGATGCTGGTTGCAGCTCGTGCTATGAAGAAAGGTGTTGAGGTTCTGAAACCGCATCTGGCATCTGGTTCTACAGGTGCACTTGGTAAGGTTATCATTGCTACGGTTTCCGGTGACCTTCATGATATTGGTAAGAATCTGGTTGCCATGATGATCGAGAGTGCCGGATTTGAGGTGATCGATCTTGGAGTTGATGTTCCGGCGGCTAAGATTATTGAGTGCTATAAAGAGAATCCGGATGTTAAGATCATTGCTCTTTCTGCGCTGCTGACTACTACTATGCCGGCTCTGAAGGAGACTGTTGAGGCGTTGAATGCGGCGGATTTCAGAGGTAATATTAAGGTTATGGTTGGCGGAGCGCCGATTACAGAAGCTTTTTGCTGAGGAAATTGGTGCTGACGGATATTCTGATGATGCGGCTAGTGCGGCGTCACTGGCTAAGAAGTTGGCAGCCTGATCTGATTGCTTGTGCGGGTTTAGTATAACATGAAAATATTATGAGGGGACTGCTCTGTGGAGTGGTCCTTTCGTGTATTTTGGGATTTTTTTTGGAGTGTGTTATAATGGGAAAAAAAGGGGACGCTCAGAAAAATATTTTATTTCATGTGCGGTTTTCGGGGTCTAAGATATTCTAAGGTTCCGGAAATCTGCTAAAGGGCATGAGCCGCCCTCTCAAACTCGCTCCGTTGCAAACTTCGCTCAGACAGTGAGACGGTCGGCTCATAACGCAGACTTTTGCCGGCTAAGAATATCTAAGAACCCTGCAAATGCACATGAAATAAAATATTTTTCTGAGCTGGTTGTTGGCTGTTGTGATGTTTGGATTGGATATGTGGGAGGTTTTTATGGCTTGGGTTAAATTTGTGCGTGAGGATATTGAGATAGAGGTGGAGGATGGGATATCGGTACTGGAGGCGGAGATTCAGGCAGGACTGAGGCCGGATGCGCCTTGTGGCGGTCTGGGGAAATGTGGGAAGTGTCTGGTTAAGATTAATGGTGAAGTTGTTAAGGCGTGTCAGATTCGGATTGGTGAAGGTGAGACTTGTGTAGTGGAGACATTGGACAGGGCTGGCAATGAAAAGATTTTGACGGATGGATTTAACAGAGAAGTTGTGTTTGAACCGGGACTACGGATGGCTCAGGTTGAGTTGGAGAAGGCGAAAACAGGGGGAGAAGCGGTCGGACTGGCAGAGGCTGCTGGATACGCTGGCGGAGACAGATGGTGAGGTTGAGCCGGGGCAGATGGAGGTGGATCTGAAGCTGGCGGGTGAATTGTATGGGATGCGCAGGGATTCTGATGAATGGTATGTGATTTACAGTAGACGGCGGATTCTGGAAATGAGGAAGGAAGCTGGTCGGAGGTGTCTGGCAGCGTTTGATATTGGGACGACTACCATTGCGGGGTATTTGCTGGATGGTGGGGATGGGAGGACTCTGGCAGTTGAGAGCAGGATGAATCCGCAGGCGCAGTATGGTGCGGATGTGATCATGCGGGCGAATTATGCGCTGGAGCATGGAACAGAAGCGTTAAGTATGTGTGTTCGGAAAGCGGTTAATGAGATGTTGGGAAGTCTGGCAGAGGATGCAGGGATAAGGAGAGAGATGATGTTTTTCAGGTGTGTGTTGTGGGAAATACCTGTATGCATCATCTGTTTCTGGGGATTTCTCCGGCTTCGCTGGTACATGCGCCCTATACTCCGGCTGTGAGTGAGAGGCTGGTGCTGAATGCGGGGGATTATGGTCTGGCTGTGCAGGAGCGTGCAGAGTTGATCATGCTTTCGGATATTGCAGGATATGTGGGAGCGGATACCTGTGGATGTCTGCTGGCTATCAGGCAGGATCAGCAGGAAGAGATTTCTCTGATGATCGATATTGGAACGAATGGTGAGATGGTTTCTGGGAAACAGGGAGCGGATGGTGACCTGTTCTACTGCGGCCGGGCCTGCTTTTGAGGGTGCGAAGATTGAGTGTGGGAATGCGTGGCGCGGCCGGGGCTGTGGATCATGTGAAGTATGAGGATGGGAAGTGGAACTATACAACTGTTGGGAATAAGCCGGCGGTTGGTTTGTGTGGTTCGGGATTGATCGATCTGGTGGCGGGTCTTCTGGATGCTGGAATGCTGGATGAGAATGGTGTGCTGAGAAGCGGACAGGAGAAGCAAGGTATGTTTATTCTGGTACCGCCAGAGCGGGGCGGTAACGAGAGAGGGGTTTATCTGACTCAGAAAAGATCTCGGAGAGGTTCAGCTTGCGAAAGCCGGGCGATTGCAGCGGGAATTCAGATGCTTATGGAGCAGCTTGGGATTACAGAAGATGATATCTGTTCGGTATATATTGCAGGTGCTTTTGGCAACTATATGGATCCGGTCAGTGCCAGGAAAGATTGGTTTGTTTCCGGCAACGCTTTGTAGAAGAAAGTGAAACCAGTGGGAAACGCTGCTAGTGAGGGTGCGAAGATCGCACTTGTGAATGAGAAGGAAATGCTGGAGATGGATGAGCTGGTGAGAAAGATTGAATTCGTTGAACTGGCTGCTTTCGGCCTGATTTTCAGGATCATTTTATTGATGAACTGGGATTTGAGACAGGTGAATGATTTTATCCGCCTGATTGAATTATTGAGAAGTGGCAGATTTTCTTCTGATAAACTGCGGAGCAGTTATTCGGTGCAGAACTGAGGCGCGAAGAGGATAATTTTATCTGCCTGATGAGGTTGCTATAGATTATACAAGAGAGTAAGGGGTTAGATTATGGATATAAAAAATAGAGCAAATGGGAATGGAGCAGGGGTTTTTCGCATGTGGTGTTGCTGGATTGTGATACGATTGAGCTGAAGCCGGAGGTTCGACAGATGTGTGCAGCGGATACCTGTCATAAGTATGATAAGTGCTGGAGCTGTCCTCCGGGATGTGGCTCTCTTGAGGAATGTGAAGCGAAAGTCCGGCAGTATAAGTATGGGATTATTGTTCAGACAGTTGGTGAATTGGAGGATGTTTTTTTGATGGCGAGGGAATGATGGAAACGGAAGCCAGACATAAGGAGTATTTTGTGGAATTTGAGAAGAAACTTCGGGAGATTTATCCGGATATGCTGGCGATCGGTGCGGGATGCTGTACCAAATGTAAGGTCTGTACCTATCCGGATGCTCCCTGCAGATTTCCAAAGCAGGCTTTCTCATCGATGGAGGCTTACGGGATGCTGGTAACACAGGTCTGCCAGGCCAATAATCTACAGTATTATTATGGGATTGTACGATTGCTTATACGAGCTGTTACCTTCTGGAATAATATTTTAGCCGAATCAAGTAAGTCCCCTGCGAAGCAGTTATTTGTGTAGAGATGCGTAGAAGCGGATTATGAATATCTGCTTGATTTAAATCAAGTAAATTCTCTGGTTACTGTTCACTGGTAATATCCCGCGAGGTGTTTTTTGTGAGCGAAGGTCACAGAAAACCCAAGATATACCGCGCGAATTTATGCGATTAGCATAAATTCTGTGCATCGCGAAGCGTGTTACTGGGCACGGAGTGAACAGTAACATTTCTCTGTGGAGGTTGCGGAAGGGGAAGTCAGTTTTCGTTGTAAATAACAGTGAGCTATGATAAAATACAGATATTGAAAGCGCAGAGCGTGTTTGAAAAAAAAAAATCCTTCGCCGTAGGGCGGGGGATTTTTGGCAGAAAGGTATTAAGGGTGGCTTGAGGATATGACAGTACTGGAACAGTTAAGAAAACAATTGAAGACGGACATCCGGGGGAGACAGAGAAGCTGGTGAGGGAGGCATTGAAACAGCATATTCCTGCAGGGCGGATTGTGGAAGAGGCCATGACTCCGGCTATGCGAACAGTGGGGGAGAATTACAAACCAATGGTGCGGATATTATTAAAATTCTGGCAGCAGCCCGAAGTGTGCGCAAGGGTTTTGAATTGTTGGAGGAGCAGGACTCGCAGTTTGGCAGGAGGAATATCGGAACTGTGATCCTTGGAACGGTGGAAGGTGATCTGCATGATGTAGGTAAGAATCTGGTTGCGATCATGTTTCGTAGTGCCGGATTTAAGGTGATCGATCTGGGAGTGGATATTTCTGAGAAGCAGTTTCTGCGTGCAGTGAAGCAGAATCCTGATGTGTCGATCGTGTGTATCTCCTCGCTTTTGAGTACTTCAATCCCGGAGATGGAGCAGGTGGTGAAGTCTCTGAAACGAAGCAACAGTAAGCATAAATTTAAGATTATGGTTGGTGGAGGTGCAGTAACGGAGCAGCTGGCGAAGAATATGGGAGCAGATGCCTATACGGAGGAGAACTGTATTGAGGCTGTGGAGTTGCGAAGACGTTTATTGTGTGAGAACCGGGCTGACAGGTGCGTATGAGAAAGACATAGTGTGAGTTAAATTGCTATAGAATTGACTGGTAAAATAGGTGCTTCAATTATGTGACAGGAGGATTGTAGACTTGCAGCTGTCATCAGTTTATTTATATGAAAAAATAAAAGAGAAATATGAAATTACGGAAAGGGGAACTTTTATCCGGTTCAGACGGATATCTGCGCCCTTTTTGTGTTATGAAAAAAAAAACATTTCGACATGGGCATGTTTATGTGGTACAGAGATATGACAAAGAGTGGGGAATCGGCAGTTCTGACTGCTGAAAATATACTCTGGGTATTTTGTGGGAGAGAAAATTGATGCTGCATCAGAAGAGTTTCAGCAGATTCCGTATATTCATATTGCACTTGATAGTCTGGAAAGAAATAGCAGAATTTATGAATGATGTGCAGGAGATTTTTGATGCGGCTGATGAATGGGAACGGAAGATTCATGATCTGATGTTAGAACATGCCGGAATGGACAGGCTTTTGCAGGTGACATCGGAATTTCTGCAGAATCCGATGACTGTAACAGGACTGGATTTTACCTTTCGTGGCGGAAGCGGGAAGCGAGTATATCTGCCGCCGAGGGCGCGGCTGTATACAGATGACGGGTTGAATATGGAATATGTAAAATGCACTTTTTGCAGAATGAGACTTATCGAGATATGGCAGATACGCATGAATATGTGATGTTTCCGGCTTACATCAGTGGATGTCGTTCGATGAACAGAAATCTGTTTGTGGATGGGAAAGCAACTCACAGGCTGGTTTTGACTGAGTGCAGATCAGAGATTACACTGAGAGTTATCTGTGTACTGGATATTCTGGTGGAGAAACTGGAGTATCTGCTTGCGCATGAAGCGGAGGAAGAAGATCCGGACAGGGATATGGAGCAGATTTTTTGTCAGGATTTTGTCGGACAGAACTGCGGATTATATGCAGGTGAGTAGAGAACTGAGTGAACTGGGATGGAGTGGAAATCATGAATATATGTGTCTGATCCCTGCAGATTACCTATCTGAATCAGCAGAATTCTTTCCACAAAGGCAATCTGCCGATATATTAAGAAGAAATTTGAGGATTCTGTGAGTTTTCTTTATCAGGATGAAATTGTGGCATTTTTTTGACCTTACCAGACTTGGAAAAAGCCAGGAGGAAGTAGCCGGAAAACTGGTTTATTTTATCAGGGATACTTATCTGAAAGCCGGATACAGCAGGGGTGATGACAGGACATATGAATCTGAGACGGCAGTATGTGCAGGCGAAGACGGCTCTGGATGTAGGAAGCCGTAAGAAGCCTTATCTGTGGATTCATTATTTCGGTCAGGTGGCATTGACCTTATATTCTGGAACAGGCAACAAGAAGATTGCCGGGAACAATGATCTGTCATGAAGGGCTGCTGGAATTGAAGAAGCATGATGAGGAGAATCAGACTCAGTACATGGAGACATTGAGAGTGTATCTGGAGCAGCATCTCAGTGCAACTCAGGCGGCAAGGGAATTGTTTATCCACCGCAGTACGTTTCTTTTTACCAGGCTGGACAGGATTAAGGGAAATCCTGCAGTCTGAGCTGGATGATCCGGAGGAGATTTTTTATCTGGAATTGTCATTCAGGCTGCTGGAGCAGGAGCAAGAGAAAGAATAGTACGGGAACAGAATAGTGCAGATATCTGGAAAGGTCAATTATTTGTGGAGGGAGATATTTTGATAAAAAATTCAGGTACGCTTGAGCGTACCTGAATAAATGTTAAAAGAGATATTATGTTATTTAGCTTCTTCTTCGGCAGCAGCCTCTTCTTCAGCTTCCAGAGCCGGGTCTACATGAACGGCGGCTACGGATACAACTGCAGCTTCAAGGTCTGTCTTTAAGTCTACATCTTTGTCCTGGGCGATGGCGAGGTCTTTGACTTTGATTACGTCGCCGACTTTCATGTCACCGACATCTACCATAACTTTGTCTACCAGTGCTGATGGGAGAGCTCTGAAGGAGATTTCTTCCAGATGCTGTTGTAATACACCGGCTTCCAGTTTGTCGTGGTTTACAAGGACAATCTCTGCAACGGAATGAACTTTCTCGTTGCTGACCAGTGCCTGGAAATCTATTTCATCCACCTGTCCTTTAACGGATTGAACTGAATCTCTTTGATCAGTACGTCATATGACTGACCATCTACATCCAGCATAATCTGGCTTCCTTTGTTATTTATCTTGAGAAGTTTCTCGACAGCAGATTTCTCGATTTTAACAGGAAGAGAACCTTCCATTTTTTCTGCCAAATACGTTACCTGTAACGTAGCCTTCTCTTCTTAATCTTTTTTGGCCTTTGTGTCCATTGTTTTTTTTCAGCTTTTAAAGTATTCATTTGACTTTTTCCTCCATTTTACAGCTGAGGTGACACGCTTGACACTATCTTTAATTTATGAGCATCCGAAATGCTTCAGGTGGTGTTAAGTATTTTTTTGAGTATTCAGTTGTTTGTTCTTTATCTTTGTTACAACTGTATTATAACACGCTAAAAAATAAAACAAGAGAAAAATGCAAGAATTTTGAAAATTTGATGAGAATTGTGTATTTACCTGAAATTTATATATAGCAATTCCACAAAAAATGCAATCAAGAAGATCATCAGAGTATGGAATTTTAAATAAATACAAAGTGACCGCTTCCCTTTGCATTTAATCTAATTAATCATTAATTACAGAGTATCATTTCTTCTGATATAACCAGGCTGTTCAGCCGGGGGAAACGATTTCTTTTTATGAACGAGTTTCGCCCCATTTGTCGACTACTTCATTCTCTACGTGAACACCCTCACCTACAGTAGCTTCAGCGAGAACAACACTGTTTTCTTACAACAGCACCTTTTTTAATGACGCATCCACGACCGATTACGGAATTCTCAACAGTACCTTCAATCTGGCAGCCGTTGGAGATTACTGAATTCTTCACATCTGCTGTATTGAAATACTGAGTCGGGCAGGAATCATTGGTACGTGTATAGATTGGCCAGTTATCATGGAAAAGTTCCTGAGCTGACTTGTAATTAAGGGAGAGCCATGTTTGCAGCATAGTAACTTGGGAAGTCTGTAATGCTTGCAAAGAATCCCTTGTGTGCAACGCCGCGGATGTCCAGAGTTTCGCATTTATCATTCAGGATGTCTGCCAGTGTATACATGGAAGAAAGATTCTTGGCTTCTTTGATCAGGCTGATGAAAAGCTCTGTTTTCATAACACAGGTATCCATATAAACATACTGATTTTTTTTATTACCATGATTCGGTTCGATGGATTCCACACCTTTCTGGCGGTTCAGTCCCAGAACATTACAGGTAAGATAAGCCTCTTTTTGCATTATCAACAGCGTGATAAAGGATGGTAACATCTGCACCGGACTCAACGTGTGTATGTAAAAAACTGGTTAAAATCAATTGAATAAACCATATAGCTGGGGGCAATGACAACATACGGATGATTCATTCTGCTGAGGGATTCCATGTTGTCCAGATAGCAGGAGATATCAGTATTATAAAAATATCATTGTCATTATTGTGCTCTGAGAAGAGAAGCTGAAGTTTGCCGCTCTTGGAGTTGATGTTGTAATGACGTCCGGTTCCAACGATGTTCTACAACAGAACGGGGTTTATTATTGATATAGACCTGAATACGGTCAATGTCGCTGTTGGTCATATTGGAGATAGGGAAGTCAATGACTCTGTATCTGCCAAGGAAAGAAAACGCACCGATTGGGCGATAATCCTGCATACCATCTACATAAATATTTCTCCCGGAAGAGCTTACGATTCCAAATGCCTTATACATATTATTCTGCCCCCTTTACGCGTTTCGCTACAAGCTCAATATGCTCACTGTCTGAATCACCGACAACTGCACCTTTACCGATGCGGACACCGTCAGCAACAAGTGCACGCTGAACAACGGCACCTTCTTCTACAACAACACCCGGCATCAGTACACTGTCGATAATTCTGGCACCTGCACCAATCTTAACACCTGTAAAGAGAACGGAATGCTTAACTTCGCCCTGAACAACACAGCCCTGTGTGATATATGCATCTTTAACATCTGCTTCTGCGCTGATGTACTGTGGAAGATGCGGTAACATCTTCTGTATAAATCTTCCATGACGGATCACCCAGATCCAGTTCATTCTTGGAACTTAACAGATCCATGTTGGCTTCCCAGAGAGAATCAATCGTTCCTACATCTTTCCAGTATCCTTCAAATTTATATGCATAAAGAGTTCTGTTATCGTTAAGCATAGTAGGATGATATCCTTACCGAAGTCATGGCTGGAATCCGGATTCTTGATATCAGCCAGCAGCATCTTGCGGAGGAGTTTCCAGGTGAAGATATAGATACCCATGGATGCAAGGTTGCTCTTTGGATGCTCAGGTTTCTCTTCGAATTCTACGATACGTCCGGATTCATCTGTATTCATGATACCGAAACGGCTTGCTTCTTTCATCGGAACTTCGATAACTGCAATTGTTGCATCTGCCTTTGCTTCTTTGTGGGCTGCAAGCATTCTTGTCATAGTTCATTTTATAAATATGGTCACCGGAAAGAACAAGAACGTATTCAGGATCAAATTTATCAATGAAATCAATATTCTGGGAGATTGCATCTGCAGTTCCGCGATATACATTCAGATTCTCATCTGCTTTCTCACGTGGAGGAAGAACGTAAACACCGCTGTTTTTAGCATCCAGACCCCAACGTCCGCCGGCTGCAACATAGCTGTTCAGCTGAATGGATTCATACTGTGTAAGCACACCTACTACATCAATACCACTATTGGCACAGTTACTTAATGGAAAGTCTACGATACGATATTTACCGCCGTATGAAACGGCCGGCTTTGCCACTTTATTGGTTAAGATCATGGAGACGGCTGCCACGTCCGCCGGCCAAAATCATAGCCAACATACTATTTTGTTTCATAATAGTGAACCCTCGCTTTCATTTGTTAGGTAATATTATACATTTTTTTTCCTGACATTTTTCCATAGGTTTCTGAAAAAAATATGTAAAAACTTTGCTACAAACTAAGTAAAATCGACGAAAAAATTATACATTATATACAAATATCGAGACGAATCGCATGACAGGGGATTAAAGATATTTGTAAATTATGCTCATAACGTAGCCAAAATTCATTCCAGATTGCCTGCGGCAATGGAATTTTGGCCTGTATGTCTCGGGATTTTGGCATATTCATGCCAAAACACCTCGCGGAATAATGCTGTGTGAACAGTAACATTTGTTCACAAATTTAAAGTGAAACGGGTGGACGTATAATAGTTCTTACGTTATAATAGGTAGGAATTTATAGAAGAAAATGCGTAACTGTGAAAATACTGAACAGTTACAGAGAAACAGAGGTTATCACGTGAGTAAAAAGAAGATTATAAAACGATTTATCGTATTTTTGTCTGGCGAGTCTGGTGGTTCTGGCACAGGCGGCGGTCTTTGCATGGGTGTGGTATTCCGTTTACAGAGGACAGATTGACGAGCCTTTCTGGCGCAAAGGTAACTGGGTACTGATCGCAATCTACGGTCTGATGTTTGCCCTGTTTGCCAAATTGTACGGAGGACTTAAGGTTGGATATCTTAAGAGGATTGATGTATTTTATTCGCTGACACTGGCACTTTGTGTACCAATGTGGTGGAATATCTGGAGATCACCCTGATCAACAGATGGTTCCTGAGCGTATGGCCTATGATCGAGATGACAGGAATACAGCTGGTTCTGATCATTATCTGGATATTTGGTTCAAGGTATATCTATTCCGGACTTTACCGCGCACGCCGGCTTTGGTCATTTACGGTGACCGGGATCCGGGGACGACCTGATCCATAAGATGAATTCCCGAAAGGACAAATATGACATCAGCGGCAAGGTACACATCAGTGTGGGAGAAGAAAAAATCCATCAGATGATGCAGGATTATGACGGCGTGATCATCTGGGATCTGCATTCAACAGAGAGAAACCGTTATCTGAAATACTGTTTTGCACATTCTCCTGTCCGATGCTATGTGAGTCCGAAGATTTCGGACATCATTCTTATGGGAAGTGAACGCATCCATCTTTTTGACACACCGCTTCTGGTATCCAGAAATATGGGACTGGCAGTAGACCAGCGTGCTGCAAAGAGAGTTATGGATATTCTGATCTCAGGGATCGGCATTATAATCACTTCACCGATCATGCTGATCATAGCGATTGCGGTAAAAAAGCATACGACAGAGGTCCGGTGTTTTATTTTCAGGACCGTCTGACATTGGGTGGAAAGCCCTTTAAGATCTGTAAATTCCGCAGTATGTGCGTAGATTCGAGAAAAACGGTGCAAGACTGGCATCCAAGCATGATTCCCGTATCACACCGGTAGGTCATGTGCTGAGAAATCTTCATCTGGATGAGCTTCCCCAGCTGTTTAACGTGTTTATGGGTGATATGTCTCTGGTAGGTCCACGGCCGGAACGTGAAAGTATCATGCTTGAGTATGAGAAAGAGCTTCCGGAATTCTATTATCGTCTGAAAGTTAAAATCAGGTCTTACCGGATATGCGCAGGTTTACGGTAAGTATAATACAACTCCTTATGACAAATTAAAAGCTGGATCTGTTTTATATTGAAAATTATTCATTCCTTCTGGATATCAAGCTGATCTTTTATGACAGTTAAAAAATCTTTTTCCAGAAAGAAGTATCTGAGGGAGTAGATGACAGACAGGTAAATGCGTTGAAGTATTCCGGGAAAAACGCCGGAGTGTCAGAGAATAAAACGGAGGAATGACAATGAATGGAAAAACCGCTGGTATCTGTGATCATGCCGGTTTACAACGGAGAAAAATATATTAGAAAAGGCTGTGGAATCCGTCTATGAACAGGGAGTTTCGCTGGAACTTCTGGTGATCGATGACGGTTCTACAGACCATAAACAGAAAGTCCTGTCTGCCTATGAGGGCAGAGAGGACTTTCGGTATATTAAGAATGAACAGAATATGGGGAGCTGCAGGCTCCAGAAACAGAGGAGTCGGGCTGGCACAGGGAACCTACATTGCTTTTCTGGATGCAGATGACTGGTGGGAGTCAGGCAAGCTGAAAGAACAGCTGAAACGTCTGGAAGAGACAGGATACGTGCTGTGTTCTACAGGGCGGGAACTGATGAAAGCGGACGGAAGCAGTACAGGACGGACAATCCCTGTAAAAGAGAAGATCACCTACAGAGAACTTCTGAAACATAACAGCATCAACTGTTCTTCGGTAATACTCAGAAGGGATGTGGCGCGTGAATTTCCCATGGAGCATGACGACAGCCATGAGGATTATATCACCTGGCTGAAAATCCTGAGAAAATACGGCTGTGCTGCCGGAATCAACAAACCCTATCTGAAATATCGTCTCAGCGAAGGCGGCAAATCCAGAAACAAACTGAAATCAGCAGCCATGACTTACAATGTCTACAGATACGCCGGTTACGGCAGGATCAGAAGCTGTATTTTTTCTGTTCTTATGCTGTACATGGAATATGGAAATATTGCTACTGTTCACTTCGTTCACAGTAACGTAGCCAAAATTCATTCCAGATTGCCTGCGGCAATGGAATTTTGGCTTGTATGTCTCGGGATTTTGGCATATTCATGACAAAACACCTCGCGGGACAGTGGTGTGTGAACAGTAACAAAATATTTCCATTGACCGAAATGTTAAGTTTCTATTCCATAAATCGACTAAAAATATGTTATGCTTGTTGCAGTAAATATGACTTTGCGGTTAATTGCCCGTTACATTGCTGTGCGTTTTTTTGTCTGCCGGTCATCTGAAGAATCTGGCAGAATGGGGTTGTATGTTCACACAGCAGAAGTCAGAAATATGATTAGAGGATAGTACTTAAACATGAAAATAAAAAAGAGAGAGCGGCGGTGCCGTACTCCTGCCTGATCGATAACATTAAAGTTTTGCTTATCTTTCTGGTAGTATTTAACCATATTATTGCATTTAACCTTGTAAAGGTGGAAAGACACTGTAGTGAGATATGTGTGGTATGCGATTACGATTTTTCACATGCCTGCATTTGTTTTTATTTCAGGATATCTGTCAAAGAAACCTCAGAATGTGCTGAAGAATTTTAAGAACCTGCTGATCCCTTATGTTCTGGGATATACCTTAACCTGGTATTCACAGATATGGCTGGGCAGATCTGTAGATTATGAGATACTGCGTCCTACCGGAAGTGTCATGTGGTATATACTGGCACTGTTTATTTACCGCCTTACCATTGAGGCCCTGGGTAAGATCAGATTTATTGTTCCGCTCAGTATCCTGTTCGCATTATGGGCAGGAACCAGACCGGAATTTACCACATTCCTGTCATCATCAAGAATCGTGGTATTTTTCCCGTTCTTTGTTGCGGGGTATCTCTGGAAGAGTGAATATATCACAGCAATCCGTAAATTTAAGGGAAAATGGATCCTGGTGGCAATCTCCGGAGTCCTTTTGTGGGCGATACCGAATTATATGATCCCAAATGAAATGGGAATTGCTATTTTCGAGGTAATCATGGATATCAGCTCTGTGGCCTGACGGATCCTCAGGGGAGTGATCCTCAGACTGCTGATGTATCTGGTATTTTTTCGTAGTTGTCTATACGATGCTTGCGTTAGTGCCGGACATCAAACTGCCACTCACCTATGTGGGACGACATACAATGGGAATTTATTTCTTCCATTATCCGATCATGATCATTATGAATGGTTTATATATCCTGATGCTTCCGGCAATGAACAATGTATGGGTGCTTCTGGGAGTATCACTGGTATTTGTACTTGTACTGGGAAGTCTGCCTGTGGATCTGCTCTATACGGGTGTTCTGAATCTGATCGCATTTATCCTGATCAAGAAGGATAAGACAGTCAGAGATGAAGGTCTGGAAGAAGAGTATGACAGCGAATATGATGAATATGAACTTCTCAGAAGAAAAGAAAGCCATCGCAGAGCTTGCGGCAACGCTTGATTCAGAGAGTGAGCAGGACGAACATGTGGAGAAAAGTAAATATGGACGAGGATACACCGGATCATACTTCTTCCGACAGTCATGAAGGCTTCAGCAATGTGGCCGGCATGGAGCTGGAGATTGAAGAGGATAATTTGGATGATATCCCTGATGAACTGATCAAAGGGGAAGAGGAGCTTTCGCTGGAAGACCTGATCCAGGAACTGGAAGCTACTACCAGAACGATGGACGACAATAAAGAACCATAAACACAAAGGAAGAGTTTTGAGATACAAAAACAGTATTTCAAAACTCTTCTTTTTTGTAAAGTTAACGCGAATTTAACATTTTTGTAACGGACAGGTGACGGAAGTTGGGAAGTATGATATAATCAAAAGTATCTATCGTATGGAGGTTACTGTTCACACACCACTATTCCGCAGGTGTTTTGGCATGAATATGCCAAAATCCCGAGACATACAAGCCAAAATTCCATTGCCGCAGGTAATCTGGAATAATTTTGGCTACGTTACTGTGAACAGGTGAACAGTTATGGAGCAGGAAAACTGTTCGGCAAAATAAGAATATTTTTTCAGGGGAGTTATGACGAAAGAATGAAGAGAGTAATCACATATGGCACTTTTGATCTTTTTTCATAAAGGCCACTACAATATTATCAAAAGAGCAAAAGCACTTGGTGATTATCTGATCGTAGGTGTCACAAGTGAGAGCTTTGACATTGAGCGGGGCAAACTCAATGTGCGGGACAGCCTCATTAAGAGAATCGAGAATGTGCGAAGGACGGGGCTGGCAGATGAGATCATCATTGAAGAATATCAGGGACAGAAGGTCAATGACATCATTAAGTATGATATTGATGTCCTGGTGGTAGGATCTGACTGGAGAGGGAAATTCGATTACCTTAAGAACTACTGTGATGTAGTTTTATCTGGAAAGGACCAAGAATATTTCCAGTACAAAGCTTCGCAGTGAAGGTGTTATCTTTAATATGGGAATCGTGACGGATGACATCGGGATAATGATTTTGTGGAGGAATCCAAATATGTCAGCGGAGTTCATGTGGAACGTGTATTCAGCGAGGATCACGAGACGGCACAGAGATTCTGTGATAAATATGAGTTAGGTTCCTGCTGGAGCAGCTATGATGAATTTCTGGCAGATGTAGATATTGTTTATATCAAGACATCGCTGAACCGGAGAGCAGAATATATCGAGCGAGCGCTGAAAAAAGGAAAATATGTGATCAGTGATTCGCCCATGACACTTTCCTCAGAGAAACTGCGCTACCTGTTTCAGGTGGCAAGGGAGAACAATGTGGTTCTCATTGAACGGACCACACTGGTCTACCTGCGGGCGTTTAATCAGCTGGTATGGCTGGTACACAGTAACCTGGTGGGAGATCTGGTAAGTGTCAAATGTGCAATCTCCCAGGATGATTTCGAGGGCGGCAGGACTTTTAATGAGACGGTCTGCACAGCTATCTGCGCAGTACTGAAACTGCTGGGAAAAAAATGCCAGGATATCAACACCAATGCGGTCCGCAATCAGGGAAGGCCGTTTTGTATATGATATGATTTCCATGAAATACGCCGGTGCACTGGCGACTATTGAGATCGGAACAACGGTTGACATTGAGAATGAACTTGTGATCATCGGAAGCAACGGCAGGGTAACTATCCCTAATGACTGGTGGAACACCGGATACTTTGAAGCCAATATTTCAGGAAAAGAATTTCTGAAAAGGTACAGCTTTAACTTCGAGGGAAATGGTTTCCGCTATCTGCTGCAGGAGCTGATGATTATGATCAGAGACAAACGGACAGAATAGTACCCGGCTTTTTTATGATGAGTCGGTAAGAATAATAGAAATTTTGGAAACAATCAACAGAAAGGACAATTCATGACGGAGAAACAGAAATACCTCCTGAAGCTTTTCAGGGAGGTTGATGAAATCTGCAGAGAACATAACCTCAGATACGTGCTGGCAGGAGGCTCCTGATCGGAGCTCTCAGACATGAGGGATTTGTTCCCTGGGATGATGATGTAGACCTTTATATGCCACGTCCGGACTGGGAGAAATTCATAGAGATATGCAAAAACAGAACTCCCGCCTGACAGAGAGATACAGTGTTCGGAGGTGGACAGAAACTATACAAATTCATTTCCGCGCTACGCATCCACCAATACCTGTGCCATCCATAAGAGCCCAGATTATCGGGAAGGACTGTGGCGGAGAAATCATAGACATTCTTACACTGGATCCTGTTCCGGCTGACGACAAAGAATACGAGAAATATAGAACACACATGATGATCTACTCAGATCTTATCAATATTTCCGTAGGTTACAGTGACCGCTGGGAGATACCTGCATCCATGTATCTGAAGTATCTTCTTTCTTATATTTTTCTTGGTAAAAAAGAACACTGGCAAAGCTTGAGAAGATCATGTTCTCTTTATAAAGAAGAGGAATGTGACCGTTATGCCATGCGTTGGGGCGGCCTGCCCATTTCTTTTGATAAGGATATGATGTTCCCTGTAAAGGATGGCATCTTTGAGGGAAAAAAGGCAATGATCCCAAATAAGTGCAGTGACTATCTGATCTGGCATTATGGAGACGAGTGGTCATATATGCCTCCTCATGATAAGAGGGAGGGTCATGTAGCAGTGTGTGTAGATGATCTTCCTTATCAGGAGCTACGTGAAGAATACATGCCGAAGATCAATAAGGAAAGATTGCGCTGGGACAGTGTGTTCCGAAAGTTCTATAATATGTGCATTGCGAAAAAAAAGCCATAAGGTCCGCCAGGATGGGCTTTGCAATGAAAGCCCGCGCTGTTGCACTGGACCTGCAGAGAGCAATCGATGAATCAGGACTTAAGATCAGTGAGCTGGTGGAAAGCAGATCTTTCCGTAAGCTGAGTGCACTTTTTGGCTCTTATTATAAGAATCAGCTTAGTGCTGACTTTATCGGAAGAGAAGACTATACCAACATTTATGCTTTTTATCATCCAACACTTGTGGAGATACCTGACGATGTATTCTATGCGGCAATGCTTACTCTGTTTTATACAGAACGTGTGTCAAAGGCATATCGGATGATGCAGGTCCGTCAGCAGCTTGACCATCTGAGTCCTGAGATGGAGGGACTGAAAGAAGATATTGAGTTTTTCAGGAAAGCTGCGGATCATTATGAATTCCATCGGATAAAGGAGGCAGAACAGATCGTCAATGAGCTTCTGAAGAAATATCCGGGACATCCGGGATTTATGAAATTTAAGTGCAGGTTCCTGATGGAGGATGCGGGGAGAGAACCGGATCGAAGCAGAACGTTTTCTTGATAAGGCTCTTAAGATGTTTCCTGAGGATGGTTATTTCCTGAAATATAAGGCAGATATCCTCTGGATGGATGGCGAGATGCAGAAAGCGGCAGAGCTTTATCTTCAGGTAAAGAATAAGACAACTAACGGAATTGTATGGATGGAGATGGACAGATTCTTCAGGAGGATACAAATCTGAAATCCTGAAAAGCTGTGAAGAGCTTATTGCAAACCACAACAAGAAGGAGGCTCTCGCATTGATGGAGCTGTGGAGTCGTCTGATACCTGAGGATGATGATATCCAGGGAGCATTATATCTGGCAAAAACAGTGTGTGCACGTACGCAGAGCGAGATAGAAAGAAATCGGTGAAATCCGGGCTGTGATCGGCACACAGATGATCACGCCAGTCAGTGTGGAGAAAAATCCGGGAAAAAGCAGAAAACAGATAAAATCAGATAGAACATCAGATGAAACATCGGCTGATGATGTGAATAAAAAAGTATCAGATCCGTCAGCAGAAACTGAAGAAGTTAAAGCGTCGGCGGATATACAGGTTAAAGTTTCAGAAGAACATAAGATGTACAGGAAAGCTCTTACAAGAGCATGGAAGCGGCTGGGGTATTCCGATGAGCTTGCAGAACTGCGCACCCAGATCATCTGTACAGGTGAGGAGAGCGAACTGGAGTGGCTTGCAGAACAGGTACGAAACCGTCAGTTTCGCAGAGAAGAGAAAGCCTGCGCTTATAAGCTGGTGGGTGATGTCAGGATGAAACAGGGACAGACCAGGGAGGCTTTTGCAAATTATAAGAAAGCACTGGAATATGAGATGCCTTCTTATGTAAGAACAGAGCTGTACCGTATTTTTATCAATGATCTGAACGATGGCAGCAGACAGGCGAAAAGCTTTGGAAAGAAGACGGATATTACAGTTGTGCTTGATAAATGGCTTGATAAATATGAAAGTATTGAAGATATTAGGGAAGATCGTGCAGGCTGTAACTGTTAAGTGACATCAATAGAAATGGAGTAAAAAGAGTTGAACAAAAAACAAAAGGTGATTTTATCATTATTACAGGAAATCGATGAAATATGCCGCCGGAATAAAATAGAATATTACTCTCTCCACGACTGACACTCTGCGCAGTGGAAGGGCATCCTTTCCCCACAGAATCCCATGTTTTGGAGTTGTGCTGATGAAAACAGCGGATATGGAACGGTTCCGTCTGGCTGTGGATGAAGATCAAAGGGAAAAGAGAGCACTGGAATCCATGAAGAGCCACAAATGGTTCTCAGGATTTTATCTGAGATACACCAATACAGATACTCTGTGCCTGAATCTGGACAACACCAGAGACTACGCATTCCCGGGAATAGGAGTCAGTATTTTTCCGCTCAGAACGCCGGCAGCTTCTGTAAAAAGCAGAACGCAGATTATCCAGAGATGAGAATGCATGGACAGAGCTCTGTCATATCAATTATGCAGATAGAAATTTCAGGAGCAGGGTGAACCGGTACGATTATGCGGCTGCAGTGCATGATAACCGGACGTCAGGGACAGGCTGCACATTTGTATGACAGGCTTGTCAGATTCTGTCAGCAGCCCGGGCAAATAAATATATCCTCAAAAGAAGAAAACAGACTACCAGTTTCCCCTGCAGAAATTTTTGCAGAGAGTAAACGTGTCACTCTAGGAAGGTGCAGAACTCCAGGTTCCGGCAAAAACCGCAGAGTATCTTACCATAAGCTATGGAAAGAATTATAAAGATGCAAAGGAACCCCGCTATGTGACACCCATTGCGTTGGTGGTCAGTGCGAGGGTAAGCTATACACAGTTCTGGAAAGAATCCGGAAACTTTGAGAAATACTGTAAAGAGCGAATGAAAAATGCCCGCAAACTTGCCAGAAGCAGGCGGCACAAAGACTACTTCAACGAATGCTGGGACTATGTAGAGTTCTGTGGGGAGCGCATGAATCTGGGCGTTTCCTATGAGAAGCAGAAAGATTATATTAAGAACCTGTATAAGAATGAAGATTATATGACACTTGAGAGGGTATTTCGTCCCTATTTCAAGATGATGCAGAAGAGTCTGCAGAAGAATGAACTCTTTGCAGAGGACGAAGAGATTTTTGACATCTATGTAGACGTACTGGAGAAAACAGGAAAGACAGTACAGAGAAGTAAGATCGGCACGCTGATCTGACGGGAGGGAACATGAAACTTTCAGATTATATTGTTACGTTTTTTACAGAAAAAAGGAATCCGTCATTTCTTTGGATACCAGGGAACGATGATCGCACATCTGGTAGATTCCATTGAAAGAAATCCGGAGACAGAGAATCATTCCGGTTACAATGAACAGGGGGCAGCTTTCGCAGCCTGCGGATATGCACAGGCGAAGGAAGAATGTGCCTGCGCCTATGCTACCAGCGGACCGGGAGCCATCAACCTTCTGAGTGGTGTGGCAGATGCCTATTACGACTCTCTCTGCCTGTGATCTTTCTGACAGGGCAGCTGAACACTTATGAGTATTCAGGAATCAAAGGGGCTGCGTCAGCAGGGATTTCAGGAGACAGATATTGTGGCAATGGCGAAACCGATCACCAAATATGCTGTTCAGATACGAAACCCTGAGGACATTGTGGAGGAATTAAATAAAGCATACCATATTGCAAACCACAGGACGCAGAGGACCGGTGCTCATCGATCTTCCCATGAATATCCAGAGAAGTGAAGTGGAGAATCCGGTCTATGACATGACTTTTTGAGGACAAACATACAGATGCAGCTGCAGCACAGCAGGCGGCAGATACGATCTCTGGAAGCACTGGAACAGGCAAAACGTCCGGTGATCATGCTGGGCCATGGCGTGGACAGCAGCTTCAGCCAGCAGAAACTGATCCGCTTTGCACAGAAGAGACAGATTCCGATCATCACCAGCGTTCTGGCGAAATCAGTTCTGGGATACGACCATCCGCTGAATTTCGGGTGCATCGGCGGTGCCTATGGACACCGTTATGCAAATATGATCGCCAATGCAAAAAGCGATCTGCTTCTCTGTTTTGGCATTTTCTGTGTACCAGACAGATCGGAACCAAAGTACATGAATTTGCCAGAGGTGCAAAGATCATACGTATAGATATTGATCCATACAATCTTCAGAGAGATATCCATGAGAATGGGTATCAATGAAGTGAAGTTGCAGGCAGAGACAGGCGCAGTGATTGATTGTCTTGCAAAAGTGGCTGATCCTGATATAGAGGGCGTAAGTGACTGGTTGAATGTCTGCACAGAGATTAAAGAAAATCTTCAGGCAGTTGATGATGCCACACCAGAAAGATATCCGAACCGTATGATCGCAGACCTCAGTGATATGCTGGAGGATACCTCCGCGATCGCAGTGGATGTAGGACAGCATATGGTATGGAGTTACCAGTCATTCAAGAATCATGAAGGACAGAAGCTTCTCTTCTCCGGCGGACATGGAGCCATGGGCTACGGGCTTCCGGCTGCAATAGGAGCGTATTATGCAACCGGAAAACCGACCGCCTGCATCTGCGGAGACGGTGCACTCCAGATGAATATCCAGGAACTGGAGTGGGTGAAGAGAGAGAATCTTCCTGTTAAGATCATGGTCATTAATAACGAAGCACTTGGCATGAGCCGTCACCTGCAGAGAGATTATTTTGACTGTCTGTTCGCAGGAACCACAGACGGCTGCGGTTTTGCTTCCTGTAATTTCGCAGAGGTGGCAAAGGCTTACGGCATTCGGGCACTGAGAATGCTCTGCGATGCAGTCAGAGAAGAAGCACCGGAATTTCTGGAAGGGGAAGGCCCGAAACTTCTGGAAGTTATGCTGGAGCATGGAACTTTTTGCATATCCCAAGACCTGTCTGGGTGAACCGATCCATAATCAGCAGCCATATGCACCGAAGATTGTTTATGACAGACTGATGGAATTGTAGGAGTGAAGAATATATTCCGGTAATGTGGAATATATAATATAGAAGGAATTTTTTTTGCAGGCAGTCCGTTTTATGGAAGTGGGGGAGACTCCCGCATGACAGAGAACAGATCTGTCTGTATTATAGATGAATAAAAAGAGGGAATACATAAAATGAGCAAGGTAACAGTGATCACAGGCGGCACCTCCGGAATCGGACGCGGTATTGTGGAGAAGATACTGGCAAATTCAGCAGAAGATGATCTGATCTTTTGCCACTTACGCCCACAATGCACATAAAAGCCAATGAATTCTGGGACAGCCTGAAACCGGAAGACCAGGAGAAGCTTATTATTCTGAAAGCGGACATGTCTTCCTATGACGATATGATGAATTTCGTCGGAGAAGTAAAAGAGAAAGCAGGACATGTAGACTGGCTGATCAGCAATGCGGGAATCAGCACTTACGATAAATTTTCAGGATTACACTTTCGAGGAATGGAATAAGATCGTAAAAATACCAACCTGTCTGTACCTGTATTTATGATCAAAGAATTTATGCCTGTTATGACAGAGGGCGGAAGAGTACTCTTCATGGGTTCCTATGCAGGGCAGCAGGCATACTCCTCCTCTCTGGTATACGGCGTGACCAAGGCTGCCATCCACTTCCTTACCAAATCGCTGGTAAAGGAATTTGAGCCAAAAGGCATCACAGTCAATGCCATTGCCCCCGGTTTCATCCAGACACCCTGGCATGAGAACCGCACACCGGAAAGCTACGAACGCATCAACCGAAAGATCGCATTGCACAGATTCGGTGAGATTAAAGACGTGGCAGATATGGCGTACAGTATACTTACCAATAACTACATGAATGGAAGTATTGTGGACATTCATGGTGGGTATGATTATTTCTGATAAAAACACAAAGAAAAAAATATTTTCAGAAAAAATACGGCGTCGGATAGCTGCGTTTCCTGTAAAACTTGCGATGAAATATAGGCATAAATAATAAGAAAAGACTTGACTTAGGCATGCCATGTGTGATAAACTTGACAAGCGACATGGAAGTTAGGTCTTTTTTTTATGCCCGAAAACGATGACGGATACATCCGGGGCATGAGGAAGACCATGCAAATGAAAACACTGGAGGTGGAAGTTGTGCGCGTTAAGATTACATTAGCATGTACCGAGTGCAAGCAGCGTAACTACAATATGACTAAGGAGAAAAAAAGAACCATCCTGAGAGAATGGAAACTCAGAAATATTGTAAGTTCTGCCGCAAACACACTCTGCATAAGGAAACAAAGTAAAAGGTAATCACTTTAGATTGTGAGGTTAGGCTATGCAAAAGAAAGAAAAATCTGCTGGCAAGACCGCCAGAAGAAAAGTTGGTTTTCAGGGACTTCAGTCAGAATTCAAAAAGATTGTCTGGACAGACCGCAATGACACTGATGAAAAGCAGACTGTTGTTGTTCGTGATCGAACAGTCATCTTTGCGTGTGATCATCAGTGTAATGGATTCATTTATTCTCGAAGGCATTAATCTTTTAATGAAATAAGGATCAAGGTGATTATATGTCAGAAGCGAAATGGTACGTTGTCCATACCTATTCCGGGTATGAGAACAAGGTAAAAGTCGATCTTGAAAAGACGATCGAGAACAGACACCTGGAAGACCAGATCCTTGAAGTTCGTGTTCCGCTGGCAGGAAGTGGCTGAGCTGAAAAACGGGGCCTGAAACAGGTTTCAGAAGAAAATGTTTCCCTGGCTATGTACTTCTCAACATGGTCATGAATGATGATACCTGGTACGTTGTACGTAATACCAGAGGTGTTACCGGCTTCGTAGGTCCGGGATCCAAAGCCGGTTCCCCTTACAGAAGAGGAAATGCTGCCGCTTGGTATCAAGAAACCGGATATTCAGGTGGATTTCGCAGAGGGCGATATGGTTGTTGTAACAGGCGGAGCATGGAAAGATACCGCAGGTGTGATTACAGGAATCAGCACTCAGAAGCAGACGGTTACTATCAATGTTGAGCTGTTCGGTCGTGAAACGCCGGTAGAAATAAGTTTCACAGAAGTTCAGAAAATGTAACAGACAAAGGTAACACAATATCGTGGGAGGGACATACCCCCGCCAATACCACATAGGAGGTGCCGAAAAATGGCAAAAAAAGTAACAGGTTATATTAAATTACAGATTCCTGCTGGTAAAGCAACTCCCGCACCACCGGTTGGACCGGCTCTGGGTCAGCATGGTGTAAATATCGTACAGTTTACAAAAAGAGTTTAATGCGAGAACAGCAGATCAGGATGGTATTATCATTCCTGTAGTTATCACTGTTTATGCAGACAGAAGTTTCAGCTTCATAACCAAAACTCCGCCAGCAGCAGTTCTTCTTAAGAAAGCAGCTAACATCAAATCCGGTTCCGGCGTACCGAACAAAACAAAAGTTGCTAAGGTTACTAAAGCTCAGGTTGAGGAGATCGCTCAACTTAAGATGAAAGACTTGAATGCAGCATCCTTGAAGCAGCTATGAGCATGATCGCTGGTACTGCTAGAAGCATGGGAATCGAAGAAGTAGTTGATTAAAACAAATAGTAAGTGGGAGGGCTTGTTCCCCGCAATTACCACAGGAGGTTATAGAAATGAAACGAGGAAAGAAATACGTGGAAGCTGCGAAAGCAGTAGACCGCGCAACATTATATGATGCACCATGAGGCTATCAGCCTTAGTAAAGAAATCCGCAGTTGCCAAATTTGACGAGACCATCGAAGTTCACATCCGTACAGGCTGCGATGGACGTCACGCAGATCAGCAGATTCGTGGAGCAGTTGTTCTGCCACACGGAACAGGTAAAAAAGTTCGTGTACTTGTATTCGCTAAAGATGCAAAAAGCTGAGGAAGCTAAAGCTGCAGGCGCAGAGTATGTAGGCGCCGAGGAGCTGGTTCCGAAGATCCAGAATGAAGGATGGCTTGACTTCGACGTTGTTGTTGCAACTCCAGATATGATGGGTGTTGTTGGTCGTCTGGGCCGTGTACTTGGTCCTAAAGGCTTAATGCCTAACCCTAAAGCTGGTACAGTAACTATGGACGTAACAAAGGCTATCCATGATATCAAAGCTGGTAAGATTGAATATCGTCTTGACAAATCAAACATTATCCACGTGCCGATCGGTAAAAGCTTCCTTTACTGAGGAGCAGTTAAGCGACAACTTCCAGACGCTGATCGATGCTATCGTTAAAGGCTAGACCAAGCACACTGAAAGGTCAGTATTTAAAGAGCGTTGTTATTGCTCCGACAATGGGTCCTGGAGTGAAGATCAACCCGATCAAATTAGCATAATAGATTTTAGCAATTTAAGACTCCGGGGATTCTCTGGGGGTCTTTTGCGTTCTTTTTTGGAGGAAGCTGAAACTATACTTAGGAGCCTTAGGTTATAAAATGTCCAAAGCCTGGAGGAAGCATGAGCAGCTGGCCTTATGGGGAAACTGAAAGCGGCGAAAAAAGAAAGAACAGTTTATATTTTGAAATATTTTAACTGAATAGTGACAAAATCAAAATTTGTAATAGGCAATTTCTGTATTCAATATAGAAATTGCCATTTTTCATTTAATGAGTGCTTAGAATATAATGAAAATAGTAAAATTATACAAATTTGAGCGCTGGATATTATGAAAGTGTTAGTGATAAACTGCGGTAGTTCCTCTATTAAATTTCAACTGCTGGAAATGGAAAACGAAATGTTATTGGCTAAAGGGCAAGTAGAACATAAAGGAATGGATGAAGCCTTTTAAAAAATTTCTTGGAAAGCACGAATATGTCATTGAAATCAAAAGACCATACCTGGATCATAAAACTATGGGATGGGGAGCCGATTTTAAGAAAGTATCGTACAGGAAAATTACGGGGTTATTTTCCTGTGCTACTCTCGAATGATAGTTGTCCAGGTGCGATGGAAATTTCTATCGCTTCATTTGACAGTGAGGAGACA
>VOFJ01001656.1_pt1 | contig 41753 bp, 70 predicted proteins | sample 5384081 | NCBI WGS metagenome assembly VOFJ01 (sample SAMN12384729, study PRJNA508395) | human gut metagenome | isolation source: healthy gut I | host: Homo sapiens
CTTCAAAAAGCCTTCATACCGGCGAGAGTCGATGCCGATCCCATACAAAGTACCCTCTCCATAGCTACCCCGCATTTCCTTCCTAAATCCTTTCTGCCCTCCCAGGCGGGTTTCGTCGAGGAGCTTCCCTCCGAATTGCAAAAACCAAGTATCGGTCTTATATTGCCAGCGATTCATCACATTGTATTGGGTCGTTTTAGGCATATCAAAAAGCCATCGTGGTTTCCATCGTGTTCCATGGTCAGCCAATCCCCGTGAGCCAGGATGGCTGTGCTCCACTGTCATTCAGACGGATGCCTGTATTGGCATTGAATTCGATCATCCCTTCACTATTCCCATAGGCATTGACAAAAATCTTTTTCGCTCGTAGCAGGCTTTTTATAATCGACACTGATTTGTCCGGCAATCGCTTCATAGCCATTGATTACCGAACCGGCCCCCTTCGAAACCGAGATAGCGCTCATCCAAGGGCCTGGGACATAATTCAATCCGTATAATGCCGAAATCCCCCCCGAAAATTGGGCATATTCTCCGTCATCATCTGCACATATTTACCGGTCAGCCCCAACAACTGGATCTGTTTCGCCCCAGTCACAGCATCGGCATATGCCACATCTACCGAAGCATTGGTAGTGAAACTCTCTCCCAGATTACAACAAGCTGCTTTACACAATTCTTCGCCGGTGATCACCTGTTCGATCAGAGGCCCTCGGGTACTCATAATCGTCGTATTTCCCCGGGTGACCACTTTCACTTCATCGAGTACTTCTCCTGCCACCAATTCGATCTCGACCTGTTTATCCGTGCGTTTTACCGTAAGCGTATCGGTCCGGTACCCGATAAAGCTGGCGACCAAGCGCCCCTGATTTATTCCATTTGATTTTAAAATGCCCTTCAGCATCCGTCACTACACCGTCTGTCGTTCCGGCCCAATAGACATTGGCCCCCGGCAAACCGACCTTTTTTTCCATTCTCCTGCTCGACCACCCGTCCCTTTATATATCCTGGGCATATCCTCCCAGAGAGGCACATAACAGTACCATTAAACTGAACAATTTCATTTTACACTATTTACCTTATGATTGAAGATTAAAAATGACAACACACCTTATCCAAATCCATGGTCAGGACTGACCGGCAAAAGGTTTTAACAAAGGAAAGTACACAACGATTCCAGCGAGGGGGCGGAATCGGGAAACTTCCGGTAAAAAAGCAAAGCCATCCTTTCCGTCCCGCACAGCAAGAATCTGCATCGTCATCTCCCAACCGCATTCAGGTAAGGTAAATACGGAAAGTTGCATTTGTAAACCCCGCTCTACCAATGAAGAATCGGTCACTTTATAAAAATCATGACGGGAAGAAGCATGACAACAATCTTTGCAAAATTGCCGTTCCCCCTGACAACAGCCACATTCCTCTTCGCAAGGACATGTGTTCTCTGCAGGCAGGACTCTGACTTCGAGATATGTGCGGTCCGAATGAATACAACCCGACTGAGTTACATTCACTCCAATCAATGCCATCCCGGTAATAAGCAGCACTAACGTATGCAATATCTGTTTGCCCAATTTCAACATCGTTTGCAAATATATTCTTTTCCTTTAGAAAGCAACAGAAAGAAATAATTCTTGACAGAATTTTAACTAATAGATTCCTTTTGTCCTAGCCGAAAAAAAATTGTATTTTCGTACGATTAAAATCTAGTAATAACTAACCTTTTTCATCATGTTGAGAAAAAAATATACGGTCGTCTGTATTTGTATTACTTGCATTGGCTGCCTGTACAAGTAAAAATAATGTTAAAATTACCGGAGAGATCAAGGAAGCCGAAAATCAAAAAAAGTGTACCTGGAGCAGTTAAATGTCGATCAAGCTGTCATCATCGACTCGACAAAAACCGACCGGTACGGACATTTCACCTTTAAAACAGCAACATCCCTCCCCACTTTCTATAATGTAAAAAATCGGTCCGAAGGAATTTATTACTTTCATTGCTGAACCGGAAGATCATATCGAATTGAGCGGAACGTTGAACGGACTTTCCCAGAATTACTGGGTAGACGGATCTGAAAATTCCCTTTGGGTAAAGCTGCTGAATTTTCAACTGAACAATACTCATGTCATGATGGATTCACTGAAGAAAAGCTTTGCCGCCCTTCCTGCCGAAGCGACCAGCGAACGTCAAAAAATTGCAGCCGCCTGGGATTCGATCGTGAACAAACAAATTAACTTTTCGAAGGATTTTATCCTGAAGCATGCCATTTCGCCGGCTTCCTATTATGCCTTGTATCAGAAATTCGATCAGGATAATTTCATCCTGAATCCGGATAACGATTTGCATTCTTATAAAGTCGTCGCCTCTTCGATGAAAGCGATGTATCCGGAATCGCAATATACGAAAGCGATCCTGAATCATTTGGACCAAATCAACAAGGCGATCCAAAACATGAAAATAAAACAATTGATCAACAACAGCGAAGGATCACTGCCGGAAATCCATCTTCCGAATGCACAGGGGGACACCATTGCCCTTAGTTCGCTGAAAGGGAAATATATATTGCTCGATTTTACTGTCTTGAACAGCAAAGACGGAGTCGGCTATATTCAAGAAATGAAAAAGATCTACAACAAATTTAAAAACCGGGGAGTTCAGATTTATCAGGTTTGTCTGGATCCGAACAAACTTGCCTGGCAAAGTCTCGTAAAAAACAGTTGGATATCAATTGGATTTGTGTCTGGGATCCGGATGGTTTGAAAAGCCGTGCTGCTCAGATGTGGAACATACAACGTGTACCTGCCAATTATATTATCAACCCTAAATTTGAAATTGTCGGGAAAAATCTGGCAGGCCAACGCCTGGAAGACCGTTTGAACGACCTTTTAAAATAATTTAAAATTACTCACCCCAAGAGCGAGAAAGAGGCAGAATCGATGAAAATCAGTGAGCGAATCCCCCATACAGAGCATACCCTCCGGCTCCAGGCTGGAAAAAAAGGTTTATTTCGTTTCCGATGTCCATCTGGGTGCTCCTGTATTGGATAATGACCGGGAACGGGAAAACCGCCTGATCCGTTGGCTCGACACCATCCGTCCGGATTGTGGCGAGTTGTTCCCTGCTCGGGGATATCTTCGATTTCTGGTTCGAATACAAGCGGGCAGTACCCAAAGGGCATGTCCGCTTTCTGGCCAAGATATGCGAGTTTACGGACCAGGGCATACCTGTACATTTCTTTACGGGTAATCACGATATCTGGGCATTCGGTTATCTCCCGGAAGAATGCGGCGTGATCCTACATACTCACAATGAAATTTTCAGGATAGCCGGTAAGCGTTTCCTGATCGGACACGGAGATGCACTGAACCCACAGGATAAAGGATATCTATTCCTCTACCGTATTTTTCACAACCGTTTTTACAACGGTGTTTCAGATGGCTACATCCGGATATCGGAATCCTGATTGCGCGGAAATGGTCGTCGCATTCCCGTCTGGAAAAACGGCAAAATCGAAGCCGATGCATTCCGGGGAGCGGAAAAAGAAGAGATCGTTCGTTTTTGCCGGGAAGTGCTGCAAGGACAACATTTCGATTATTTCATTTTTCGGACACCGGCATCTGCCTATCGATTTTACTCTTTCGCCAAGCAGCCGCTATATCAACACAGGGGACTGGATCACCTATTATAGTTTCGCCAGTTTCGACGGTCGGGAAGTAGTGCTCGAGACCGAAGATAAAAATCAGGATTTTCACTTTGATTTATTGTAAAATTATCTTAACTTACATACACTTAATCTTAAATCTGCGGTGTCATGTTAGTGAAGATATTTAGTGGTGCCGTCAATGGAATCGAGGCCACAACCATTACGCTGGAAGTTAACATCCTGAACGGTGCTAAATTTATCATTGTGGGCTTACCGGACAATGCGGTAAAAGAAAGTCAGCAACGGATCGATTCGGCCCTGCGGGAGATCGGTTCCCGGATTCCGGGCAAGCGGGTAATCATCAATATGGCTCCTGCCGATGTCAAAAAGGAAGGCTCTGCTTATGATCTCCCACTCTGTATCGGTATTCTGGCTGCCAACGAACAACTCTCGCCCGAAGGGCTGGAGAATTTTATGATGTTGGGAGAATTATCACTCGACGGAAGTTTGGTGGCGGTAAAAGGGGTACTTCCTATCGCTATCAATGCCAGGAGCGAGGGTTTCAAAAGCATTATCGTGCCGTTGGAAAATGCAAACGAAGCTGCTGTAGTCGAAGGTATACACGTCTATGGTTTCTCCCATATCCGGGAAGTCACCGATTTTCTGAACGGCAAACAGCAGGCAGAACCGTTCACCTTCGATCCGACCCTATCGGAAGTAACCAACGATCTTCTTTATGATTTTAAAGATGTGAAAGGGCAGGAAACCGTCAAACGGGCTTTGGAAATTGCAGCCGCCGGTGCTCACAATCTTCTGATGGTAGGAGCACCCGGCTCGGGGAAGACGATGCTTGCGAGGCGTTTACCGGGAATACTCCCTCCGATGACTGTCGAAGAGTCGCTGGAAACCACAAAAATTCATTCCGTCGCGGGAAAACTATCCCGGAATTGTTCGCTGATTACGACCCGGCCTTTCCGTTCACCCCATCATACAATCTCTCCGATAGCCCTGATCGGCGGAGGATCTTTCCCTCGTCCCGGTGAAATCTCTCTCGCTACGAACGGAGTTCTTTTCCTGGACGAGCTCACTGAATTTCAGCGCAATGTCTTAGAAGTTATGCGCCAGCCCCTGGAAGACCGGAAAATTACCATCAGCCGGGCCCGCTACAGTGTCGATTATCCGGCCAATTTTATGCTGATCGCTTCCATGAATCCTTGTCCCTGTGGTTATTATAACCATCCGACTAAAGAGTGTACCTGTTCGGGAAGTGCGATCCAGCATTATCTATCCAAAATTTCGGGTCCTCTGCTTGACCGGATCGATATGCATATCGAGGTTGTCCCGGTAGAACTGGAAAAATTGCCGGAATACAAGAAGCCGACCCTAGTAGCGTAGTCCGGGCAAGGGTGATCACTGCCCGCAACATTCAAACGGAGCGTTTTTAAAGATTATCCGGGTATCTACTGTAATGCCCAAATGTCCCCGCCTCTGCTGAAACGCTTTTGTCCGTTGGATAAACAATGCCTTTCTTTATTAAAAATGGCGATGCAGAAATTCGGACTTTCTGCACGGGCTTATGACCGGATTATCAAACTCTCCCGGACAATTGCCGACCTGGCAAGTTCGGACCATATCCTGCCGCAACATATAGCGGAGGCTATTCAATACCGAAGCCTGGACCGGGAATCGTGGGGGAGTTAAGGAAGGAGCAAGCCGTAAATCACACCCGGCTCAAAATATCCTCCAAACCTTCGAAATGGTTTTTATAGTCTTCCAGAGACCGGCGAGTCACTTAATAAGCTTCTTCCCTGCCATAAACATGAGTAATCTCGACCTTACGCTGGCCTTCTTCACCCGGCATATCTTTATAGGTGAGGAAATAGTGTTTCAAACGGTCGACGACAATGTGCGGTAATTCGGAAATATCATTATATACGTTGTACGTAGCGTCGTGTTTCAACACAGCAATGATTTTATCGTCTGCCTCATTACCGTCGAGCATCCGGAAGCCACCGATCGGACGTACCCGGGCAATGATATCTCCATGCGAGATAGTTCTTTCTGTCAATACACAAATATCCAAGGGGTCACAGTCGCCCTGAATATCTGTCCGCTGCGTTTGCTGCATCGCATATTCGGCGACCAAACCACCGCAATAACTTTGCGGGATAAAGCCATAGAGAGCCGGTACCACATTCGAATACTTCTGAGGACGGTCGATCTTGATGTATCCGCTGACTTTGTCCAATTCATACTTTTACTGTATCTGTAGGTACCATTTCTATAAATGCAGTAACCACTTCCGGAGCATCGTCACCTACTTCCAAACCATGCCAAGGATGTGATTTATATCTCAATCCCATCAGACGAGCTATCGGGTCGTTAATCTTATTACCCATATTACTTTTTGTGTTAAATTTATTTATTGGTGTTAAATAATGCTTGTTCGATATATTCAATCAAAAATATGAATGATTTTTGATGTGTATTTCCTGAATACGATCGCTATACTTATTCCAGGGTACTACGATAGTTATATCACATTTTTTCTTTCATTTTTCCTCCTGTCTTTCCTGTCAGTCCGATCACCTTCATTCCTTTGTCATGAGCAGTGTCGATGGCCTGTAGTATATTGGAAGAGTTACCGGAGGTACTGATCGCTAAGAGCACATCTCCCCGATCGCCCAAAGCCTCGAGGTATTTCGAGAAAACCGAGACGAAACTCATATCGTTCGATACACAGGTGAAATGGGAAGGATCGGCAATTGCAATGGCCGGCAGGGCAGCCCGCTCATGACGGAAACGTCCCGTGAGTTCTTCGGCAAAATGCATGGCATCACACAAGGATCCTCCATTGCCACAACTAAACACTTTTTCCCCCTTGCCGGAACATATCTACCAGCAGATCTCCGGCATTTTTTACTTGTCCGAGATTTTTCTCATCGGAAATAAAAGCTTCCAGCACCTGCTGTGCTTCTAAAAAACTATTTTTGATCAGATCCATAATTTCCTTTCCCTCTATTTTAATATTATTCATTTTTTTCTGCTTTCCACTCGACGATCATTCCCCTATCCCGCTTCAACATATGCGCAGGAACTACGGATTTAATCTCATCACAAAGCAAAGTTATCAAACGTTGTTTGGTGAAATGCCGGGAATAAATGACACTTACTTCGCGCAGAGGCTTCGTATTGGCAATAGACCTGACCTGTTTCTTTTTTTCGGGCGACATATATTGCAAGGCCAGTTCAGGAATCAAAGTGAAGCCTCCTTCCACATCTACAATCCGCATCAGCGTTTCGAGGGAATTACTTTCGAACTCGAAAGGCAGATTCTTATGCTGGCTCGCAGACATTTCACAAAGGTTGACGACCTGATTACGGAAACAGTGGCCATTTCCCAGCATCAAATGTCAGACGTAACGATATCTTCATGCCCGACTTCTTTTTTTCTTCAGCAATTCGCTATCAGGATGTGCATATACCAACATCTCTTCGTAGAATACGGGACGCTCGACAATTTTTCGTCGTGGTAAGGGGTAACGAATAAGCCGACATCGAGTATATCACGTTTCAGCCGGCGAATGATCTCTTCGGAGACCAATTCTTCGACCTCGACTTTTACTGCCGGATATTTGCGGATATAGGGCCCGATGAAAACCGGTAACAGATGAGCCAGTGTCGGTATGATTCCGATTTTCAGTGTTCCCTCGACCTCTTGCTGTTCTTCCTGAATGATCTCTTTTATCCGTTGCGTAGCGGATAAGGTCATACGATGCCTGTTCGATTAATTTTGCCCCGAGATCGGTCGGTACGACAGGTTGTCTCGAACGGTCGAAAATGATGACTACCCCAGCTCATCTTCAAGCTTTTTTTATCTGCATGCTTAAAGTGGGCTGGGTTACGAAACATTTTTCTGCAGCTGTAGCAAAATGACGATATTCATCGATAGCAACGATATATTCCAGCTGGGTCAGTGTGATCATTCAGGTCGTGTATTTGAGATTTTTATTCGAAAAAAAGTCTTTTACCTTGCGGAAAAATCCTTTTTTATTTTCGACATTGGACGGTTTCAAGAAGCTACGTTCTTTCAAATCCTCCATCGTTTTTTATCCTCTTTAGAAAGATTTTTGGGAATCCAGACATTCACTTTGACCAACAAATCTCCTTTACCATACCCATTGATGTCGGGAATTCCTTTCCCTTTCAAGCGCAGGATTTTTTCCGGGTTGTGTACCGGGTTCTATCTTCACTTTTACTTTCCCCTCGAGTGTCGGGATTTCGACGGAATCGCCCAATACAGCTTCGGGGAAACCGATGAAGGTATTATATAACAGATCGTTTCCATCGCGCACCAACTCGGGATGTTCGATTTCTTCGATCAATATGATGAGATCACCGTTTACTCCTCCCCGACGGGCAGCATTTCCTTTTCCACTCAAAGACAACTGCATGCCATCAGCCACTCCGGCCGGGATATTCAAGGTGATCACTTCTTCGGAAAGCTGAACACCTTCTCCGTTACAATGGGAACATTTCTCATTGATTATCTTGCCTTCTCCTTCACAAGTGGGACAAGTAGATGTCGTTTGCATGGCACCCAGGATGGTATTCTGTACCCGGGTGATCTGTCCGGTACCATGACAAGTGGAACAGGTGGAAAAAGAGTTACCGTCTTTTTGCTCCGGTACCGTGGCAGTGGGTATCAGCAACATATTTCTTTACTTTGATTTTCTTTTTCTACGCCTGTAGCCACTTCCTCCAGGGTCATCTTCACTTTCACTCTCAGGTTGGTTCCCCGATTCACCCGTCTGGCTGAACGTCCTCCGCCTCCAAAAACCACCGAAGCCACCGAAACTACCGAAAATATCTCCGAAATGTGCGAAGATGTCGTCCATACTCATTCCTGCCCCGCCGAAACCTCCGGCTCCTGCCCCCATTCCGGCATGTCCGAACTGATCATAGCGACGGCGCTTTTTCTTCATTACTCAATACATCATAAGCCTCTGCCGCTTCTTTAAATTTTTCCTCTGCTTCTTTATCTCCCGGGTTTCTGTCAGGATGATATTGTAAAGCGAGCTTCCGATGCTTTTTTATCTCGGCCGCTTCAGCATTTTTAGCCACCCCAACACTTCGTAATAATCTCTCTTTTTTCAGCCATTACTTTTATATTTGATTATAGGTTCCGGATTTGGGGTTACCGCTGTAATCCAAAATCCGAATTTCCAGACACACCTTCTGTTCCAATCGTGGATTTATTATTCACCGACAACTACTTTAGGAAAACGGATTACTTTATCATGTAAGGTATATCCTTTCTGAATGCAATCGACGACTTTTTCCTTTCAACTCTTCGGCAGGAGCCGGAATCTTCGTTACCGCTTCCTGCAATTCAGGATCGAAATCGGTATGCAGGCATTCCATTTCTTTCACTCCCCTGCTGAGATAAGAAATCCCTGAAGTTGGCATAGATCAATTCAACTCCTTCGCGTAAAGCCGGCACATCTTCGGCCGTTTCCATACTTTTCAGAGCTCTTTCGAAATTGTCCATAACAGGCAGGATTTTTTCCAGAATTTGTTCTCCTGCGTTCTTCGTCAATTCCATTCTTTCTTTAAGGGTACGTTTACGATAGTTATCGAATTCAGCCGACAAACGCAGGTATTTATCATTTATTTCAGACAATTTTTTTGTCCCAGTTCTTCTATTTTCTGGTCTTTATCTTCTTTTTCGCTTTGGCGTGTTTTTCTTTGGTTTCTTTCTCTTCTTTTACATCCCCGGCGTTTACTTTATCTTTCAATTCTTCCTGTGCTTCAGTATCCTTTACATCTTTAGACATGGCGTTTATTTTAATTATTTACACTATCTTATCAACAAGTATTACGCAAAATAGAGTATCCCCCGGATACTATAAAAATTGCTAAAAGCAAAACTAAGCAAAAAACTTTGCCAATACCAAACCGCTGACAGGCGTGGTTGTCATTCTGTTAATGCGGCAGTTTTGCTGACAATGTGGCACCCAAAAACCGGTCTGTTTATTGTTTTTTCCTGGAAAAGTTCAATTTGCCTTCATCGGCAAAACTGTAATAGGCATTTTCTCCGACGATAATGTGGTCATAGAGCTTGATATCGAGCAGTTGTCCTCCCTCATAGATTTTTCGGGTAATCAGCTCGTCGTATGTGCTAGGGACCAAAGAGCCTCCCGGATGATTATGGGCAATAACGATATAAGTGGCTTTCATGTCTAAAGCCCCCGGAAAAGTAATCTGACATCGATCACCGTTCCGTCCATTCCTCCCGACGATAAGCATTCACATCCTTTCACCTGGTTGGAATGTGTCAGATAGATGACCCAAAATTCTTCATGATCCAAGTCTTCGATAAAAGAGCGGATATACCGATAAGCCTCCCTGCTAAAGCGGATCACCGATTTCATTCTTTTTGGTCTCGGGCCGCCGACGCCGTCCGATCTCTATCGCTGCAACAATAGCAGTGGCCTTAGCCATGCCTACCCCCTTTATACTTATTTATCAACTCCCTGACCGAGCGTCTGGCCAATTGGTTCAAGTCGTTGTTATTATCGGCGAGGATTCGCCGGGCCAACTCAAAGCTGTCTCTCCTCCGACACCGGAACGAAGCAAAATAGCGAACAACTCACTGACCGAAAGCGCAGCAACACCCTTTGTAAGCAATTTTTCCCTAGGCAGTTCATCAGCAGCCCAGGGAATTCATCGGTAGATACTGATCACCCATAACGCAAAAGTTTTAGATAAACAATTTACGAAAAATATGGGAGATAACAAAAGAAAGGAGATGAGTTTTTACTCATCTCCTGTATATCGGTTTAGAGAATAAACGAATTACAGTTTATTGACGTGCAAAGCCAATTTAGATTTCAAATTGGCAGCTTTATTATCATGGATAATATTTTTCTTTGCCAATTTATCCAGCATAGCAACTACTTTCGGCAGTAATTCAACTGCTACAGCACGATCAGTTACCATACGTAATTTTTTCACCGCATTACGGGTCGTTTTAGCATAATACCGATTATGTTCTCTTTTTAGTTGCAGTCTGTCTGATTCTTTTTTCTGATGATTTATGATTTGCCATCTCTACAAATATAAAAATTCAACTTTTCAAGTAGTCTGTACGGGAATCGAACCCGTGTTACAAGAATGAAAATCTTGCGTCCTAACCCCTAGACAAACAGACCTTATGTCTTTCGTAGTCTGTACGGGAATCGAACCCGTGTTACAAGAATGAAAATCTTGCGTCCTAACCCCTAGACGAACAGACCATAGTTTTGCTTAGCGGATGCAAATATACGGCAAATTTATTTCCTGGCAAAAAAATATCTTTTTTTTTCTCAAAATCCTCAACATTTTATCTAACCTTCTATTATTTAGCAAAAATAGGACAAGAAAATGTAAAATAAAAAAAAACAGTTTGTACTTACCGATGTAAAGCCCGACTAAAATTCAAACTGGAATCTCAATTATATTCCATTTCCCAAGCGAATCATTACCTTTGTATGCAATATAAATTGGAAACCAATAAGTATAACCAGTCATGGGTAAATTATATTTAATTCTACCCCGTAGGGAATATGGAAGATATCACATTACGTGCACTTCGTTTATTGAAAGAAGTGGACCTGGTTTTAGCAGAAGACACGCGTACCAGTGCCAAGCTATTGAAGCATTATGAGATCACCACTCCCCTGCTTTCTCATCATAAATTCAACGAACACCAGCAAGTAGACCGGATAGCGGAAAGACTGGAAAGAGGAGAGAATATAGCCCTGATCAGTGATGCCGGTACTCCGGGAATTTCCGAACCCAGGCTTCCTGCTCACCCGTACCTGCGTAGAACGGGGGAATAGCCACGGAATGCTTGCCGGGGAGCGACTGCTTTCGTTCCGGCCCTGGTCAATTCAGGATTTCCTTGCGACCGTTTCTGTTTTGAAGGATTTCTGCCCCAGAAAAAGGCCGGCAAAAGAAGTTGAGTGCCTTAGCAGAGGAAAACAGAACTATGATTTTTTATGAATCCCCGTTCCGTCTGGTAAAAGCCCTGGAACAAATGACAGAGGTATTCGGCCCGACCCGTCATGCTTGTGTGGCCCGGGAAATCAGTAAAATGTTCGAAGAATTCAAAAAGAGGGACTCTCGAAGAACTGGCCGGCTGGTATAAACAAAACGGCGTGAAAGGAGAGATTGTGCTGATCGTCGCCGGTAAAGACTATAACCTGGCAGAAGAGGAAGGATTACACATCGAAATCGAAGAGGAAGAGTAACAAGAAAGGTTCAGGTAAATAAATGACGTGTACTATCAAAAGCTGAATGAAGCAAAATAATACACGTCATCAATAGTATTATCTATTTCCTGAATATTTCTCTCTTAATCGGATCTTTTCCGGGCCATCTCGATCATCTGGCTCAATTCGGCTAGGATTTCCTCATCACTGCCGGCGGCTCCCGTTACTTTAAATCGGACGTTCAGAAAAAGCAAGACGACACTCGACAGAGCTCCAATAGTTCCCGAACACGAACACCTTCGACTCACGTTATCACTACATGGGAAACAAACTGTGACCTAAAAACATGAACTTCTACGAAACAGCCGTTTTCCGATTCCTTACATTAAGATTACGAATTAATTTAGAAATCAGTATTTTGTAAATAATAAGAAAATCCGGTCAAATAGCCTAGGTATCCGTATTCCACCTGTTTTTCAAGCTTATAATATTTTCCTTCTCCTTTCTTTGGTCTGTAGTGCAAACGGAAGATGGAGGGTTTTGTGGCGGAAAACCATTGGAACAGGAACGAGTGTCCGGTTAGGTTTTCCGAACGCCCGACCGGTGGTGTTTGACGAACGAAGTGAGGAGTTCCGCCGGTCAGTGAGTTCTTCGAATAAGCGAGAGAAAAACAAAATCTTTTGTTTTTCCGAGCAGGAGAAGAACCGATGAAATCAACGAAAGCCTTACCGGACCGTTCCAGGCGAACCGGCCTGACGGTATAAAATCCGAAATCGGAATAGAAAGAAAAAAAAAATTAAACCTAGGTATAAATTAATTGAGTGTATATTCTTAAGACAAAAAGGTTACAAGGCCAAAAGGTAAATGAACCCTTGAAATCCTTGTAACCTCTATTGTTTTTTATTCCGACTCTTTACCCGAATATGTTAAAAATCGTCCAGATCGGTGATCACGGCTTTTGCGACCAGTTTCAGGTCGAACGATAATTTCGCATCTGCAGCAACAACCACTTCTTGATTATTTGTTGTCGAAGCTTTCACTTCCAAAAAAAGGATATTTTCTGTTTGTCCTAATTTTTTTAAGCTTGTGCCTGAGTCAGATTAAATTCCAGCACACTCTCCTTACCGTTGGCAGCCTGAATAATATCCCGCCCTTTCACAGCGGTAAGGCTTTCCAATTTCTCGCCATTTTCTCCCAACAGCACCAGGGTCGGAATCCGGAGATTCAATGGAAGTCCATTGACAGCAGTAATCGTAATTACACCTTCTTTGATCTTATCCGCATACTTGGGGTCGATATCAATATCGTTCAGCGTGTCTTTGTAATTGAGTCCTTCGGCACTCAATGCGAAAGGTATCCGGACATAAGCATCCAGATCGATTTCACCGTCGCTGTAAATCACATTATCCTCGTCTCCTTGCGGATTTACCGTCACCGTACCTTGATAGGATATATCGCCTGTCGGTGGCAAAGACAGGAAGTCTACAATATTGGAATTATCCTTATTCAACCCTAAAGTATCGGAAAGCACGATATTCGACTTATTCCCTAAAGTGAGCAACTCTTTTCCTTCTTCTAATTTCTTCAGCGTTAACGTATCTCCTTCTGCGTTTTGTCCATAGAAAGTAGCATCGACACTCATCGGGACACCGATACCTTTGTTACGGAGAATAATATTCAGTTCAGGCTTGGTGAACTTAAACTTACCCCCGATTTCATCCAAAAAGTCGATATCCATATTAAATTTATCCGGGTCGATAGCGATCGGATCGACCGTGATTTTCCCTTCTGCTTTTTTGAATTTGAGATTATTCAAGCCAAATATCAAATCCAAGGCAGGATTCGTCACCTCAGTTCCCGCCGGAATGACAATATTTACTTCTAAATCGACCTTTTTCTCTGCATCGAGGGTGAGTATAAAATCGTTTAAATCGATAGACTCCGATCCGGTAGCAGGTACAGACTCCTTAATATGCAGAATCTCACCGTTCATCTCAATATCGGGGAATGTAGCCTCGATCTCATAAGGATATCCTATTTCCGGTAACACAAAATGGGCAGAAGCCTGGATTTTTTTCAGTTCACATCCATCAGGCACTTCTTTTTAAAGTGGTTGAAGTCTGAAATTCAATTTCTAACGGATGGTCCAATACTAAATGAACTCCCGATACCATACCGGGTATCGTGTATGAATAGCTGAATTCCAAATCTTCAGCAGGCATATCGAAGACCTGACCGATATCGATATGATAAATACCTTCTTCGGTATATTGAATGATCAGATCATTTCCTTCTTTTTACGACCACATCGTCATCGCCCTGATTGATTAAATCCCAAAGAGTAAAAGACCCTGAAGCACTTTTTAAGGAAACACCCGGCTCCCAGCCTTCTATTTCATTGGTCCATTTATCGGTATCGAAAAGATCGGCATCACCACAAGAAGTACACAAAAGCAGCATAGACAACAAAAAGCCGCACCACCCCAATTCAAACAAAATTTCATCATAAATATAACATTTACACAATAGTGCAAAAATTGTGTTAATTTTTGGAAAATCAAATTTTTAGAAAAACTATTTTTTGCAATTCTTTATCTATTTTCTAAATCATTCACTTTAAACGTCTTCAAGTCATCGTTGCACCTTATATTTCAGGATCGTATTGTTTCCGGTTCCGGCAAACAAGAAAAAATCCGTCATTTCCAAAAAGACGATTGAAAAAAAGGCGAATCGCCGGTAATGGGAAATCCTTTGGACAGCTTTCCATCAGCCGATAACAAAAACAAGTGGTTTTGTTCCGGATCGGTCAAGCCGACACGCACGTCTTTAGCAGAGAAACGGTATACATAAGGGAAACCTAAAGTTTTAGCCTCCATTTTCTTCTCGAAAAGCGGCGTTCCATCCAAACGGGTGACCAATACCCGGTTTCCATCGGTAAACAAAACATCCCCGTTCCCATTTCCATCCCAATCCACTATATTCATTTCAAACCGATCGGACAATCCTTCTACCCGGGAAGTCTCTGTCTGACCGGAAAAATTCACCACATGTATCTGCCCTCCCTTACCAGCAAATACCAGAACCGGTTTGTCCGCCTTTACGGGTTAAATAGACATCGGTATGAGGTTTCAGATCGAATACGGAAGAAACTCTCACTCTCTCTTTGCCTTTACGGTCCAATATATAAAAACGATACCGATCGGCAAAGACGATATAATCTTTGTCGGCCACCCTGAAATGCTGTACTTTCGAAACGACCGGTTTATCGGTCTTTTGGGGATTCCAGCCTTCTACCGGTTTTCCATCCAAACCGTACAGATATACTTCCCGGTTTTCACAAGGAACAAAGATGCGGTAGTTGCGGTTATTATCATAATCGTACACGGATATTCCCTGCTCGCACTTTCCTTTGAAAGCGACGGGGAAACGCCCCGCTGCATTACCGTTGCGGTCGATCAGGTACATCTTGTCGGGAGTAGAAAACAGGTATTGTAATTTCCCGTTCTTGAAGAGATCGACCTGATATACTTCGCTATTGATCTGCTGCCCGAGAGGAAGTTTCCAAAGCACACACGCCCCACATCGTTGGATCAGATAAACGGTATGGCGATCGTCCTGTACGAACAATTCCTTCTCACCCGTCACATGATTGGTCACGGGAACGGGCTTCATACTCACTTTCCCATCCAATTTAGTCTGCCACAATACATGCGGACGAATTTCATCCTTTATCTCGGCTGTACTCAGAAAAAGAGTGGTATAGAGCATATCTCCCTCGTTGGACCACTGCCAGGCCCAGGTAGAAAATACAGACAGTTCCTTTTGACGTCGAGTCAGGAACTGCTGCCAACTTCCCTGAGTCAAAAGAGGTATAAAAAGGCAAAACCTCAGCCGTACGGGCAAAATAAGCCATATTGTATTTTCCGGCCAAACGGGTTTTCAGATGCCGATACCATTCGGCATCGCGGATGACGCTCCCATGCACATAATCGCGGACAAAACTCTTTACCGCACTCTCGGAGGAAGCAAAAAAATCAGGTAGTTATCCTCCACCAACACGCAACGGCATTTTATCCCTTCAAAAATATATCCCCAATAAACGGCAGCCAGATCATCAGCCGGGAAAAGATAGTAACGGAAAGTTTTTTTCCCGGTCGAGGTTATATTCTTTTAAATAGTTTTCTAAAGACTGATTATCGAAACGGGCATATTCCTTCATCATTTTCTCCAACACCACTTTACACAGGCTACCCGATTTAAGACTGGCTACGATAAGCCCATCCCTTTCGCGGGTCGCTTCATTATAGGCCAGATCTACAACAGCAAACTCTCCCTGCAACAAATCGCGCAACTCTTCTTCGCGTCCTTTTCCGAACATCTTAACGAACTGCTGCTTTCGCCTGAAGATATTTTCTTTTTGTCCTACCGTATAGCGGTAATTGTCCAAAGCAGCAAAGTAAGCCGCAGGATTACTCAGGTTCAGCAATCTAACGAGAGCAGACCGGAAGGCAGTACCCCGTCGATATTCGCTTCCCGGGCCTGTTGTTTTTCCAATGTAGCGATGTACGAACCATCCAGTCCACTGTAGTTTCATAAATCCGTTCAGACAAATCCCCTGTCCGCTGAAATCTCCGTCCAAAGCTCCCCATTTGAAAAAACGGGTAATATCGACATGGGGAAAAACCTTTTTAACCTGGATATACAAAGGCATCAACTCTGTAAAAGCTCCGGTATTCAACAGAATATTTATACCGGCACCGGCTGAAAAATATTTATTCAGATTCTGATAATGGGGTTTGACTCCTTCCCCGGCTTCTTCGAGGTCGAATTGTTTCAGTCCGTCTTCGATATACAGGTCCGAATCCGACAACAAGATAATACCGCCGCAAACAGCAAAATAAGCGATCTCTTTCCCTTGTTTTAAAGTATATATTTTATGCCGGTCGTATTTCCGTACCTTCTCCCCTCCGGCAGCAAAAGTCCGGTTCAGGAAATCGGTTACTTCTCCCCGGGAAATGACATCTTTATTATCCATCACATAGAGGAAAGCCACGTCGCTCTTGCCTTCCACCCGGGCTGCCACAACGGTAAGGATGTGCCTTCACCAGCCCTTGTTGTTGTAAAGTATCGGTTATCCGGACCAACAACTTCCGGCGAAACACTTTCAAATCGGCCGCAAAAGCCTGCCGGATCTCAGGTGCTAACTCAGCCCCGGCATTAACCGTCACCACGACAGCCGAATTGTAAGGGATAAAAGAATCTTTACTACCGGCACGCATTTTCCCCTCTTCATTGATATACCAAATGGCACAAACAACGACAGCAAGCAGGATAACGGCCAATAATGATAATAGAATCCCTTTTTTCATACAATTTAACGTCGGTATACAACAAGCTATTTCAAAGCAAAATTAATAAAAAAAATGCCGGCACTGCCGGCATGATCTGGTAAAATTATTCTTCTCCTTTCTTTTTTCAGGTAAGTTCGTCCTTCCAATATCCAATCGGCCGCAACCGTTTTTTTCAGATAATAATCGAAATAATCCATGACACGCCCGGTTTGATCCAAGGTATTCATTTGTCCACCGTGGATTGTATGTCCTTCGCCCTCATAGGTCAATAGGATACAAGGTTTTCCAAGCCTGCGCATGGTAATATACATTTCCAGTCCCTGACTCCAATCGACGGCCTGGTCTTCAGTTCCGAAGATCATCAATAGCGGCGTCTGAATGTTTTCTGCCTGAAATACCGGGGAATTACAGATATATTGCCGGGAGATTTGCCACCAGGGTAATCTGAAACGTGCCTGTCCCGTTTCGAACATTTCTTGATTGGAACGTCCGCTTTCCCAATAAATACTATTATACATACTTATCATATCTGTCAGAGGTGCTCCTGCCACGGCAGCAGCAAAAAGCGGAGTTTGTGTGATGATATAAGCCGTCTGGTAAGCGCCCCAGCTATGCCCGATCAACCCCAACCGTGCAGGATCGATATCTTCTCTTTTCAACACTTGCCGAACAGCAGCCGTAACACAGTCTACTGCCGATTCGCCCGGCCGGTTCACCTCATAGGTGATATCAGGCTGAAAAAACAAAATAGCCCTGTAACACATAATTCATCGTATTATAAAGATCCGATGCCGAAGGAAAAACAAAATCGTTTAAATGCTGGGACAGTTTCTCGTAAATATGAACGATCATCGGATAGGATTGACCTTCCCGATAGTTTACCGGATAAAACAATGCTCCTTTCAACTCCTTACCCCGTGAATTTTTATAACGGATCAATTCACTTTTACGGAAAATAAATCCGGGGGACGTAAATTCGTATGTGTCAATTGTTGAAGCCGATTCAGGTTTTCATCACAAACGAATAGTTCGGGAGCTGTAATATTGTCAGCCCATCCGAGTAAGTTCATCTTTTTATCTGCCGACTGTTCCAAACGTAATGTACCGAATGGCCCATACAGTAAAGGGCGATGATGCCCTTTGGGATCGAAGCGATAAATTCCGGAAGCCCCGTCATCACCGGTAGCTCTCAACAGCAGGTTACAGCCGGGAGTCAAAACTCCGCGCTGAAATTTCCGGAAAGTGATCTTGTCTTCGCGTCCTCGGGTCAACCGCTTCAATTTCAGCGTAGCCGGCTCGACACTCCAGATATCATATTCGTCATAAAACCAAAAAGCCTTATCTTCTTTTTTCAGCCAACCGGCAATGCCGAACGAGGGAGCGATATCGATGGGGCCATCGTAATATATATCGCTTAATCCAGTAGTCACCTGAGCGGTAAGATTGATATATTCTTCTTTTCGCCAAATCGTATGCCCACCAATTTTTTATTCTTAAAATAGTAAACATACTTTCCTTCGCGGGAAAAAGAAGCCGACAATATTGTATTCTCCAACAAGCGGGTACGTTTTCCAGTTTCCGTCTGTATCACATAAATATCCCGATGAAGTTCGCGGTAATGGGGCCGATAGGGCTGATCGTCGACAGCCAAAACAAATGCCCCGTCGGCAGAGATACCGGCTATATCGAACAAGGAAGAATCGGCCAGCTGCCTCCAGCGTTTTTCTTCCGGCCACCATACACACAAATAGGTCCGGCTACGATTCAGGTAATAGCGGTTTTTCTGACGCGACTGAATTTCCTGATCTTTCCAATGCCAGATATCGACATCTGCTGTAACTTCCGCCCGGGATTCCCCTTGATACCGTTCCGGAGCGATACCGAAAAACAACTTTTTCCCATCGGCAGACCATTGGGGTGTGTAATATTCACTGATTTTCATATTTGCCGGAAAATCGGCCCAGGCCTCTGCGGCAAAACAGCAGGCCTGCTGCTTGTTTCCGATATTCCGGACGACATGAATTTCCCGGCCTTGCTTCTGCCCTGTACTGTCCGACAACATTTTCATAAACAGAAGCCCGTGATCTGTCCATTTCAATTTTTTTTCATATCCGTTTTTATCGTTTTCTAAAAACAGAAGACGGTAATCATTCAGTTCCAATACCTCCAGACTATTGCTCAGTCCCTTTTCAGCTTTTTAGGGTATAAGCCAGGTATTTCCCCGTTGGGTCGACCGTATATTCCTGTATATTGGCTATATTCTTTATCCATTTTTTTTCAAGATCATAAAGATTCAATTCTACGGCATCCCCAGCATTTTTCCCTTTCAAAATCAAACATTTACTATCGCTGGTAAAAGTAAAACTTTCTATTCCCCGGAAAATCTGTTCTTCACCATCAGCGAGGCAAACCAGTTTCACCTGATAAGCAATACCGGCAGCCACGTCTTCTCCCGTCGGTTCTGAAAAGACGATCCAGCGGGAATCTTTGGAAAATTCAGGAGCCGAGGTTTTCTTTATACTTATACTCCTTGCCCGACACGATATTCCGCACAAACAAGGTATCTGTTGTCTCTCCGGCCTGGATTCTCCACATCGCCCATTCTCCGGATGGAGATAACCCGTATTGCAATAGTTTGTGCCACAACTCGAATTCATGAAAATCCCGAACTGTTTTATCACCGGCCCATACGTTTTCCATCCCCCCACTCTATCAGACAGACGAAGAAGGTCCAATATCACTTTTTTCAAACCGATCATTTTTTCAATAGATTCTTCAATAATTTCTTTAATGCAGGATTAGAAGGCCGGAGTGCCTCGGTATCTACCCAATTACCCTCTTTATCGATCAAAATAAACCGGGGTATAGAACCGACGTGTAACTCTTCCGGAAGACGACTCCAATCACCGGCCCACAATTGCACCCCTCCCAACTGATGCTCCCGAACATATTCTTTCCATTTTTTCCTGTTTTCATCTATGGAGATACTGACAAATTCAATCTCTTCCCCTGAAATTCAACCTCCAGCTCTTGTAAATAAGGAATTTCGGCTTTACAGGGGGCACACCAGGTCGCCCAAAGATCGATAAACTTATATTTCCCCGGAAATCGGCCATAGAACGATATTGCCCGGTAGTATCGGGAAAGATAAAATTCGAAGCCCGTTCTCCTTTTTTGTAGTATGGAATGAGGACGTCCCTTATACTGGCATAATCGCAGCCGCTGTTCCTCATTTTTTGCATCAGAGAAAAATACTTCTTTTCGTAATCACAAAACCGCTCGAAACTAGCGGTATCTATTTCAGCCAACACAAATTCGGCTTTCAATACCGGAGATCCGATTTCAGCCAACCACTCATCGAGCGAATATTCTCCCTGACGTACAACAAAACTCCTTTTTGTAAGCAAAAATATTTCCGAAGCAACTGAATGCCGTATGGTTGTTGCAGGATACGTTCATCTTCAAGAGGGAAATGTCCGATGATCTGCCGATAATAGGCCGATTGTCGTTCTTCGGATTCATAAAATTGTTGATTTTTAGCAATATAAGAAACAAAATCATACAACAGATCAAATTCGACCGTTTCCTTCAACTGTTTCCGGAAAAGGGAATCCCGGACAATTATTTTTTTCCAGCCACCGGTCCACCTCCAGCCGGACCGAATCGAAGCGGGGGAAATAGGCACCGTACGCTTCTGCTTTGGAACGTGTTTTCAAAAGGGCGTTCCATTTCTGTCCAGTGTGCCAACAAACGATTTTCTTCACCGACACAACCTATCTGTTTCCAAACCCCATCGATTCTCTGAAGTTGTATTTCATCTCCTGCTTTTATATACATCCGGTGATAATTATTTCCATCATACAGGTAATAAAAAACCAGTCTCTGCCGGCTGGAACATAAAAGCGAAACTACCCGTACCGGCAATAGTGGTACCGGCATATGTTACCTGTACCCCATTTTCTACGGTCATCAGTCGTACTTCCTTTACGGGTATCTTTCCCTCGATCTTTCCCTTTATCACGGCAAATTCCTCCGCCCTGATTCCTCCCCACGGAAGACAACAGAACAACCATAGCAACCACACTCGACTATCTATCAATAACATAAATATACATTATCCATTTTCGAACTCATATACATTACCTCCGAAGGCATTCCTTCACCCTGGTAAACTTCCGGATTGTCCTTTACTTTATCCGCCGAAGTATCGAAAAAGGTAAAGTTTGTAACTACTTCCTTCCGTTTCCGGTAGCAACGACCAACTTATTCGTGTACTCATCCGGTGCCTCATAATTATTGTCGAAGATAATATGTTTGATCATAACGATCTTTTCTCCTGCCGGCACAGCGGGTTGTCCACCCACTCTTTTCACTTCCTGCGTCTGTTTGTTCTGCAGGTCATAATAATACAGTTTATCGCCTTTAGAAAAATACAGCATCTGGAAAGTACGGTTCATCCCAAAGCATTCGGCTCGAGTGAACTCATTTTCCAGCGGAATCTTATCGATGGCTGTAATTCTGTTTTTGAGGAAACCCGACATCCAAGACACCAAACAATTAAGATCGAAATGAAGAATAGAACGAGCTTTGGTCGCGTCTTTTTTTCTGCATGACAACGTATCCTTTTCCACCTTCCCACATCCCCTCATCCAGAAAACCGGCATAAAGCGGCTCCTGATCAGGATAAGCTTCAGGAAATTTAGAATGATCATCACTATCCAAATAAACCAAATTCAGTTTCTACGGACAACGGTACAAAATTTACTGCTCTTGGTATCGAAAAACAGGGGCTCATAGTTCCGTTCTTCGTCATCAGATGGGCCAATTCATAATCGCCCTCCTTCGCATAAGCGAACTTACCCGCTCCCAAAGGGGAACCACGTACTTCGATGGCAAATACTTTTCCATCATTCACCAAACCGTTTTCGTCCGATCCACCGAACCATTTACCGGGAGCAACGACACTTTGTTTCTCATAAAAGAGGGAATTGAAATCGCCAACCATTTTCAGATCGAGAATCCGGACCACTTGTAATTCTTTCTCCGACACAACCATCAGACAGGCGTTATCCTTGACCATCGCTTCCTTTTTCTTCGTCCAAATAGGCATAATCACCGATATAACCCAAAGAACGAGGCCGGCCGGCCAGTGCTTCTCCCCGACTTTTCTGTATCAGCCCGGTATTCTGTAATTCCGGAGAAAAGAAATCGACATCGGTCGTCTCCCCCAATTTTGCTTCATCACATACCATCCCCTGAAATATTTCGATTCTATGATCATTTCGATTCTATATAATTCACAACACCGGTCTGCTTATCGCTATATTCGAAAATAAGCCGATAAACTCCCGGACCTGCCCAAACGACCCAATCCAGATCTTTCTCCCGCGAAATAGTATCGATCTTTTTCGATCCCTCACTTTTATGATACATCCACACATAATCATATGTCCGGTCCTTATCTTCCGACTGGATGACAACAGGAATAGACAAACGGCTCAACAAATCACAGCGGTAAACGGGATCTATTCCGGATACTGCGGTCCGATTCAGTTCGTGATAATCATAATTGCCTTGATCGTCATAACACGACCAGCATAGTACAGACAATAAGGCTAATAAAAATAAATATACCGTTCTCATAGTTCATTCGTTTTAAGGGAAAATAACTTCTTTTACCATTCTCATCTTTCAAAGGAGGATTGTTTTTCGGATCTGCATTATATTCGGCTAATTCCTTTTTTATTTTAGCCAGATAATAATCCCTCAGCGTCCAAGTATCATAATTATTTATAATATAAGCCAGAAAATTATTGTCCCATTTTTGTCCGGTGACATCGATCATAAAACGATGTTTTGCCTCCGACCAATTTCCTAAATACCTTTGATAATAGTAATCATTGTCTCTCCAGCGGGTAGGACGTTCCAGTTTATCCGATATCGTAATGCTCTTTCACCAGTTTATTCACCTCCCCCGGGTTTCGAAATCATCGGACGGCAATAGCCGCAATACTAATTTCCCGGGCATTTTTCTGCAAACTGATATCTTCCCGTTTTACAACCACATTCACCTTCAGCACATTTTTGATTTGCCGGCAGGATCAATTCATTTTTCTCGCCTAAAGATTTGTAATGTACACCTGCCACTGCCGGAAATTCCATATCTACATAAGTGGAATCGACCACCTTTTTGGGATCTTCCTCATCATACGTATATTTCCATTCTTTTGGTCACTTGCTCGAATCTGACGGTACGGGGAAAATCCGTCACTTCTCCTACCGAAATGATTTCGATTCGTACAGTATCTTCCTGTTTGCTTTCGGGATAATAAGCAAAAGTGTATACCTCTTCGGCCTTTGTCTTAAATTGTATCCGATCTGTTCCTTCGAAGGACATATATTCTTCCGAACAACTACAAATCATCAAGCAAGCCATCCCTATTCCCAATAAATATTTTAATTTCATACGTTCAAGCTTTTAATTATTCAAACTTAATTTCACTTTTCGGCAAAGGCAAAACATAAACTTCCTTGCTTCCTTCTATGTCGGTCCAAAGGATCGTTTTATCGCCCCTGCGTTTGGTCTGGAAAAACTGCTGTCCTTCTCCGTAAAATTCCTTCTGGTATTCTTTAGCCACAAAGGCATTTTCAAGTCGACAGTTGCAACATTTATCACAGAGATATTCCGGGCAACGACCAACTCGTCGACCAAGGGTTTATACTTCGCTTCCTGATCGGTACATTCGATCGCGATCAAATACATCTCGTACAAACGGATCAACGGCACTTCTTGCAAACCGGCATCAGGCATGCCTTCCTGTTTATATTTCTCCAGAATATAGCGGGTTCCCGCTTTTTCGGTAACCTCATTCCATAAATAACGAGGGCGGAAATCGGTAACATCCGACTCGAAAATATCGGTTTTCACCTTGTTTTGATCCTGTTGTACTCCACCGGCATTTAAAAAATACCCAGAAACGATATCGTTCAGATTATAGACATGCAAAGAAAAAAAGATGCTCCGGGGAAGCAATATTGTCTTTTTGCAGCAAAAATCTCCCCCTTGATTCAATCTGAAATTTTTGTTGGCAATAACCCGACCGGCGTACTCCGCTGCTTTGGGTTTATCCTGAATCCACAGGTAAAAACGGGCTTTCAAAGCCAACACCGCCCAATAGTTCAAACGATTTTGCCGATAACTGAAAAACTCATCATTCATCCCTTTTTCTTCCACTTCCTTCAACAGACCTTCGGCCTCATTCAAATCTTTTTCCAGATAGCCCACATACTCTTCCCAAGTATTTACCTCATGATAATCTTTAGATACCGTACGTACATAAGACAATATCCTGTCTTTTTGTCTGTTCACCCGGTATCGGGCCGAACAGCCGCAAAATATCCAGATGGCAGAAAGCCCTCATCGCCAATGCCTCTCCCTTGATCAGATCATGCATATCCGAAGTCAAAAATCCCATTATCCACATAACCGAGCAGATTATTGATATTGACGATCGTATTGTAAAATTTCCCGTAGATATCTTCGATCAATCTTTCGACTTCGGCATTTTTTTATAATCATAAACGGCGGTATACCCATCGATTGCCTGCGGATTCGTCTTCCAATGCTGAGCCAAATTCTCACAAAACTCCATGGTCAACGTTTTTCCCATACAGTTTACTGTCTTTCAACATAATATAATTACCGATCAAAGTATTCTTAAAGCCATTTTCTATCCGAAAACATTTCCTTTTGCTCTCGACTTTATCTTTCGGATTGACACTCAACCAATCGCTACATCCGGTCCCTAACAAGAGGCAGCCTATCATTATATAATAAATCGTCTTTTTCATGTTGTTGAAATTTTAAAAGGTTGCTGAAAGAGAGAAAGTAAATCTCCGGGAAAAAGGATAGGCGATACCTCTTTCCTGTTTGATGCTCGATACGCGGAATAAATTATCCGTATTAAAAGAGAGAGACAAATATTGGGTTCCCAGGTGTTTTTTCACCCCAAGGCTGTAAGAAATCATATTTTATCTGTATGCTCTGACATTCGAGGGTATTCTCTTTTTTGCACGAAACAGGATGACATTTGAGTTTCCTGCGTATTCTTGATATCTTTAAAGAAAGTATGATCCCCGGATTTACCCAACGGTCTTTATACACCCTCCGGTCTACATTGTATCTGGTATCCGCATTTTCTACCCGGTCCACCAAGGTTGAATTGTATTGAGATCCTCCCAGACGATAACCGAAAGACAGGTTCACACTCAAATCGCGGAAAGTAAACATGGTATTGATGTTCCCTCTGAATTTAGGATCGGTTACTCCACAGGCCACTTTATCACGGGCATCCCAATTGAATGTGACATTACCGAAGCGGTCGATAAACAATTCCTGTCCGGTACTGGGATCGATCCCCAGCGAAGGGACGACATAGATGGTCCGCAAAGCCTCTCCTTCCCGATACATGAAATTCGGGTTAGATCCGCCTTGTAATTCCAATTCCTCGTTGGCCACTTTCAATGCCTCGGAGATTTTGACTATCTCGTTCTTTTCATGAATAAAACTGGCAGATACCGACCAAATGATATTCTTTTTCCGTATTCCGGATGGGATATCCTGACAAAGCAACTTCAACTCCCCTTATTCTTCACTTTACCGACATTATCCGTATAACTAGGGAAACCATTCGTCAAGGGAAGGTACATTTCAGACAACAAATTATTAGTCTGATTTGTATATACATCGGCTGTCACTTTCAAGCGGTTATGGAATGCTCCGACTTCCAATCCGAAGTTCCATTTGTCGGTCTTCTGCCATTCCAAGTCCTCATTGGCCAGACCTTGCAGGTGGCTTCCAAACCAATACCGATACCGATCGTCGGTATAATATTCATAAGTAGCAAGGGCCTGATAAGCATCGAAATTCACCGATCCGGTCACTGCATAAGAGCCGCGTAATTTCAGACGATCCAGCCACAATACATTTTCCATAAACTTTTCTTTATGGATGTTCCAACCGATACCGAAAGAATAAAAGGGAGCGAAACGTTTCGAACTACCGAACTGGGAGGCCCCGTCCATACGATAAGCCACGTCGGCGAAATAACGATTGTCATAGATGTAGTTCACATTCCCCGTCACACCGATGCGCCGGTTGAGCGATTCGGATCCGGTAGGTTTTCCATCTTTCTGATACTGAAGAGCCATCGACAAAAATTTAATATTTGGATTGGGGAAAACCCTCTACCTGAAAAGTATAAGAATGCGATTTTTCCTGAGCAACATTGTAATCAAACCGACATAGAGCTCGTGTTTTTTCTTTAAAGTTACGGGGAATAGCTTAAAGTCAGACTCCAATCATAACTAAAGCTTTTCCCTGAAGAATAGATATATTCTCCTTTACGGAAAATCTGTTCATCCGAATAATCCTTAAATTTGGTATGGTCGGCAGGTTTAAAATTATCATAATCATTCACCTGTTTCGATAATCCGATGCGTGAACGTAAAGTCAGGCTTTCCCAAAGGTTTCCATTCTACATCGAAATTATTGGTAATAGTCGTATAGGTTTTTTATCGACCAAATCGAGCGTAGCATTGTAAAGCGGATTTTCAGGGGCTGTAGTCCAAAAATCTCCTTTTTGTTCGAGTTCTTTCAACACTTTACCGTCTTCTCCGCGTTCCCGCCAGTAAGGGTTGAGTTTCACATACTGATCGAAAGATCCGTAAAGGTGATTCATTCGATTCACTCAATCCGACTTCGAGGTTATTGCGGAACAATAATTTTCCTTGCTGGTACATCAGATTAATATTTCCATTAAAGGTTTTCCGGTCGGACCCTTTCATCACCCCCAGGATATCGTTATATTGAACAGAAGCAGAATAACGGAAGCCGTCATTCCCACCTCCTTCCAAACGCAGGTTGTGCTTGTGACCGACACCCGTACGCAAAGGCTTCGACAACCAATAGGTATCGACTCCCCGTTCTATTTCCTGTTTGATTCTGGCCTGCCTTTTCCTCAACGCCATTTCTATATGGGCCCATTCGTCTTTATACAAACCGGCATTCTCTTCCAACTGAAGTTTTTCGGCAGCATTCAATACATCGTAATCGCTCAGATCAGGCACCTCGATATTCACACTTCCCCGATAAGACAACCTCAATTTTCCAGCCTCGGGTTGTTTAGTCTCGATGACAATCACTCCATTAGCTCCCCGGGATCCATAAAATCGCGGTAGCCGAACCGTCTTTCAACAAAGTCACAGAACTAATATCCTCGTCGTTTAAATCCAGCATCCGGGTGAGACTGATCTCAAAACCATCCAGGATTATCAAGGGGAGTATTCAAATCTACTTTCGTTTCATTTTTCAGGTCCTCTACCGTCGGTAAACTGGAAGTTCCCCGGATCTGTACTTCCGGTAAATGGTTCGGATCTGCCCCATAGACATTGTTTTCGATAATATTGAAGGTCGGATCGATATTTTTCAACGTAGATAATAAATTACGTCCCCGAAAAGATTTCAGTTCTTTCTCCGTAATTGTCGATACCGAACCGGTAAAGCTTTCCTGAGATTTCTTAAAAATACCGGTTACCACAACTTCGTCCATTTCGGCTACTTCTTCTTCTAACTTTATTTTCAAGTCACTCTGGCCATTATACCGGACTTCCAAGGGTTTCATTCCCACAAAAGAGAAAGCCAACACTACTTCTTTCGTATCGGGCAATTTCGAAACGGAATTTACCGTTCACATCGGTAGAGACTCCGAGCTGGGTTCCTTTGATCCGTACGGTTACACCAGGCAAGGGTGTACCCCGGACATCCGTTACCTGTCCCTGGATAACCTGTACCTGTTTCGTCTGGGTAACCTCATCGAGTTTACGGATAATAATGGTCTTATCCGTAATATCGTACACCAGCTTCGTCCCTTGTAAACAGTTTTTCAATACCTCCTCGATCGTTGCATCCTTCATTTGTACATTCCGTTGAGTGATCCCTACCAAATCGGCATCACTATACACAAAACTAAAGTCAGAATGACGGCGGATTTCCTGAATCACTTCTTTGAGGGTTACATTTTTGTAAATTCAGGTCCAAACGCAACTGTTGTGCATAGACATTTGCTTTTATCTGCAAGGTCAATAGCAGTAAAAAAAATAAAGCTCGCTTTCATCACTAAAAAATGAATGATTTTTCTACACCCCGGACTAGGGTATAAAGACTTTTTTTTTCATAATTTTGTATTTAAAGTTCAACAAACGCTCATTATCTGTTAGCAGCAGAAATGAACATGAATTTCAGGGCAGTGTTAGCAGCACTGCCTTTGTATTATTTGACAATCACTGTATTTTTATTTATTTCGAATTGTATTTTTTCCTGTACTCTGCATTAGTTCCAGCACCTGAGCAAATTTCTCATGCTTCCGGATATTCAAAGAAAAAGGTATTTTTTTTGCTGCGGAAGTGGCATAAAACACCTCGAATGAATACCAACGCCCCAAGTCTTTCAAAAATCCGCTCTAATGAACAATTATCGAACACCAATCGTCCGTCTTTCCAACCCACAAACAACTCAGTATCCACAGCAGCCACTTTCACGGCCTCTGTTTGTTTATCGAACACAGCTTGCTCCGAAGGTTTCAACTCATACACCTGTTTCCCGGCCGACACATTTACCCGGCCCGAGACCAGGGTCGTACGAATTTCTCTTTCATCGGCATAAGCCCTGATACCGAAAGTAGTGCCCAACACGTTGACCTGCATACCGCCGATATCGACGACAAACGGTTTCTCCGGATTTCGTTTTACCTCGAAATAAGCTTCTCCTTCCAATTTCACTTTGCGCAGATCGCCCGAAAAAAGTACAGGATATTTCAAGCTGGATTCGGCATTCAAAAACACCTTCGAGCCATCGGCTAAAACCAAAGTATACTCTCCTCCCCGGGGCACTTTTTAAGGTATGATATTCTTCCCCTCCCTTTACTCCCTCTTCACAATATTTCAAAGAATCGGACCTCACCTCCCAATGTCCCCCTGTATTTGTCCCCGGACAGCTGTTTCCCCCAAATCGATACTCGTTCCGTCGGCCAACTCGAGCACGGCATAGGATTTCCCAGGAATAAAAGGTACTGAAATAAGCGTTTTTTCTTGAGGAGTACGACTCAATTTTATAAAATAACCACTGGCAATCAATAAAGGGAGAAAGATAGCTGCGGCATAACGATACCAGCGGATCGTTCTCTTGCCTCTGTCCCGACCAACTGTTCTTTGCCGGATGATCTCCCATTCGGATTGGGTATCGGATTCATTTTTCACAAAACGACCTATACTCCGTTGCCAATGGGCAGAGGATAACAAACGCCGAAAAAGAAGTTCATGTGCTTCAGATGCAGCACGCCATCGCTCAAGCTCCCGGCTTTCTTCTTCATTCAATCGATCCCGGAGATAACGGAATATCAATCGGCTCAGGTGTCGTTGTGTTTTAATATTCATCACTTCAATCGCAGGTTGTTTCTATTATAACACGCAATCCCTGCTTTGGTGTAATATAAAAAGTCATTTTTTTAATTTTAACTAAAAATAGAAGTTGCAAGGGTTGCAGAAATTTAAGCCGATGAGTAGTTTTTGTTAAAAAACTTTCAGTTTGCCGAGACTCACTTCATGCCCGTCGAGAGCCCCCAGACCTGTGTAGAATAATCTTTAATTCAATGATTCCCCGACAGAAATCGAAAAAGATTGGTCATGCAATATCGACCCGGAAATATAGCCCCATGCCCCGTCCCTGTGGTTTATTAAGGAAATTGACAAAGAACCAGTAAGGAAAGAATATGTTTCAGGCGCTCACGCATATAATGGTTGGCATTATTCTTATGTTTTTTGACGGTATTTACGGTAATCTGAAGGATCTCGGCTATTTCTTCATGTTTTTTCCCTTCAAGGCTCAGGCGGTATACCTCCCGGCAAGCCGGAGGAAGTTCATTGAAAACTCCTAATAATAATTCGAATAATTCGGTTTCCAGGATATGATCCCAAAAAGATTCCAGTTCTTCTTCGTGGAGAGCCACTTCGGCATAACGATCTTTCACTCCCTGATGCCGGATCGTATTCAGACAACTATTTTTTACAGCCTTATACAAAAAAGCTTTTGATCGTTTCTTCTGTTTTAAAATCAACTCTTTTCTCCCATAGACAAACAAACACATCCTGTACGATATCGTCGATCACCTCCTCCCTCCCCGACATATTTCGCAGCAAAATAACGTAAAGCAGGAGCATATTTTTCATATAATATACGAAAAGCCTTTTTTCCTGTCCTACCGAAAAAAATCCCGGATAATATGTTCGTTTATACTTCCCAAGTCTGCCGTTTAAAAGAGTTATTCACCGATTCTATTTTTGCAAAAGTGATAAAAAAATCTACCGACACCGAAATTTTCGAGTCAAAACAACGGCTAAAAAATATAAATTAAATTCAAAATATACCGATTCTCTTTTGTTTTTGTATTTTTACCGTCAAAGAGACAACTATGGAGGTAAAAACGATATTGGGAAAACAGGAACTTAGCAAAACAGATTTAGTGGCGTTGTTGGATTGCCGGGGTACAACGGAAGCAGAATTATTCCGGCATAGCCGACAGCTTCGGGATGCGACCATAGGGAACGGCGTTCATATGCGAGGCCTGATCGAGATTTCGAATGTATGCATCAAAGATTGCCTTTATTGTGGGATCCGGAAATCGAACAGCCAGGCCCAGCGCTACGAGCTGAACGATGAAGAAATCGTCGAAGCAGCTATCTTTGCTTACCGGAATCACTATGGTTCGGTGGTGTTACAAGGTGGCGAACGCCATGATCCGGCTTTTATCCTACGCATCGAACGGCTCGTCAGGAGATCAAACACCTGAGTAACCAGCGTTTGGGGATCACTCTCGCTGGGAGAACAAACCGAAGACACCTACCGGAGATGGTTCGATGCAGGAGCTCACCGCTATCTGCTCCGGATCGAAACTTCGAACGAATCACTCTACCGAAAAAAATTCATCCTGCCGGCCAGCTCCATGATTTTCACACCCGGCTGGAATGTATCCGCAGCCTTCAGCGTTGCGGTTACCAAACCGGTACAGGAGTGATGATCGGACTTCCTTTTCAAACGACCGGAGATCTGGCCGACGATTTGCTTTTTGAAATCGATGGATATCGACATGGTGGGTATGGGACCTTATCTGGAACACCGGGATACTCCCCTATGGCGATACCGGGAAGCCCTTCCTTCCCAACAGGAACGTTTAAGATTAGGACTGCATATGGTCAGTTGTCTCCGGCTGTTGATGCCTGATATCAATATCGCCGCGACGACAGCTTTACAGGCAATCGACCCGAGGGACGGGAAAAGCGCTGGAAATCGGTGCCAACGTAATCATGCCTAATATCACTCCCCTCGGCAACCGGGGCAACTACCGCCTCTATGAGAATAAGCCGGGCATGGATGAAGGAGCCGAGGAATCGACACGCCGGTTGATGGAAAGCGTCAAGCGAAGCGGATGCGAAATACAACTGGATACGTGGGGAGATTCCTACACTTTCAGAACAGAGTGAAAAAATAGGTCAGGCTGCGGGCAACAAAGACCGGAAAGGCTCGAAAGCAGCTAAAATCACCAAGCCTCCCAACACGGTGATCAATACCCCGGACACCCGGTTGATGGTGATCAATACCCGAAGCCGGAATTTCTTCCGGAAAATGTTCACCAGCGTCGAAAGCGTATACCACCACAAACCACCGCCGATCACCACGCCGGACAAAACAAACAATTCGATCCGATACGAAGGATCATCTCCGAAAACCGAAGCACCGGCAAAGACAGCCATAAAAACGACAATAGCCACCGGATTAGAAACAGTCAGAAAAAAAGGGTCAGAAAATCACCCAGCAACCCTTTTTAGTGACCCGCTTTTTCATCCGGATTTGCTTCAAGGGATTATCGAAATAGATTTTCAATCCTACGATAATCAGAAAAATTCCCCCGATGATCTGTAGGATCAACTCGTGAGTCTGTATGACATTGATCACGAATCCTAATCCGAAAGCCGCCACCGTAGCATAAAAAGATCTGCACAGGCCGCTCCCATTCCGGCGACAAAACCGGCTAAAGCTCCTTTCTGTAATGTCTTTGTATAATCAGTACACCCATCGGACCGAGTGGCACCGACACCATCAGTCCGATCAGTATTCCCTCTGAAAATATAAACAACATCATACATGCTCTTCAAAGTTAAAATACACCTTATAAACGCTATAATCCGGACTTATACTTCCAGATTATCCGAAGAGAAACGATTCAAAATCGTATCATCATTGATCTCTTTCGACAAAGATTCAATGGTACTCATAGGTACATCGAACAAATCCAGAATCAACAAACCATCCAGGCACATATTAAATTTAGGGTCTATATTGAAACCGACAATACGCCCGTTCAATAAAATATATTTCTTCAATAAAATAGGAAGTTTATCGCTCGAAGGCTCTATATCACCGATCAACTTATCCAGCGTAGCGATATTATCCCCGAAGCTTCCACCATTACATCCACATCGGGATCATGAGTCTCTACCCGATATTTACAGCGGGGAGAGATACACCGGGCCAACTCGGCATCCCAATGATTTCTGATGATAAACTTCATAATCAGTTCTTTCGAAACCTCCGAATATTTCCCGCTTATCGTCACCGTGGCCCGATCAGATAGCGGTATTCCGGATTCTTGATCAGGAAGTAAAGAATTCCTTTCCACAGCATAAATAAGGGCAACGGTTTACGCTGATAGTCTTCGATAATAAAAAAAGAACGTCCTAATTCGATCGACTCATACAATACAGGCATGATCTGCTTGCGGATTTTGAACAGAGTATTGATATAAAATCCTTTTATCCCATAACGGTCGATGATATCCTTCCCTTTTCCCACCCGATAGGCCCCGACAATCCGGTCGGTATCGTTGTCCCAAATAAACAGATGATAATAGTATAAATCGAATTCATCCAGATCGATACTCCGGTTGGTGCCCTCGCCGACAGCCCGGAACGTCAGTTCACGCAAACGCCCGATCTCGTTCAGGATGTTCGGAATTTTCATGGTGGGAGCACAATAAACCGTATAATTTTTTCATGGAAAACAACAGATAGTCTTCCATGATATCTTTAATTTCCTTTTTTGTAAAATTTCCACGGGAGTCTCCTTTGCTACCGGTTCGACCTGTTTTCCGCCTTCTGGGATTTCAGGAAAAATTTTTTTCACTTCGAGCGAAGATCCCAATAGATAAGTCTTTGCCCTCAAAAATTTACCGTATTGTATCAGATCGGCGAAAGAATTTTGAGTTTCTACAGAAATCGGATTTCCTACCCGTAATTTAATTACCCGGTTTTTCTTATTCAAGAGTTCCGAAGGTAATTTCACCGTTCGCAGCATCGGATGAATCATACCGAGTATCTGAAACAACATACTATTGGAACCTTTAAAATAAATCGGGATCACCGGCACATCGGCTTTCCGGATCAACTTCAACACAGAACGGCTCCACGCTTTATCTTCAATCGAATTCGAGTCGGCCTGGTAAGCAGATACCTCTCCTGCAGGAAACAGCCCCAACGCCCCTCCTTCCGATAAGTGCCTTTAAAGCTTCTTTCAATCCCCCGGCACTCGAAATATCTTTCAGTCCCTCGAAAGGATTCACGCCTAAAAAATAATCTTTGATGGGTACGATCTTCTTCAGCAGAAAGTTAGCCATCACCTTATAATCGGGACGGATTTTACTCAACAACTTGATCAGGATAATCCCGTCAAGCCCACCGAAAGGATGATTGGAAATGGTGATAAAAGCTCCCTCTTTCGGTATTTTCTGAAGATCTTCTTCATTCACTTCGATCGTCACTCCCAGGGGCTTCGATCAATCGGTCCAGAAAAGCTTTCGGGATTATCGCTATATACATCGGAATACAGCTTGTTGATTTTATTCAGCCGCATGATATACATCACCAGCTTCGCCACCAGGCTTCCGCCCAGATTCCCCCAAACCGATCCAACTTTGAGGCTTTCAATATATCGTTCGAGTCTATCAGATTCATATTATTTCCTACGTAAATCCATTAGTTTATGATCATTTCTTTGACCACTTCTTTTCCGACTTTTTCGTTCAGAGCTCTGATCAGTCCTTCTTTGACCATCATAATTTCATTTTCTCACGACGGCAGAAGTGAAAGAGACGAAAGAGCTTGCCATCCATCACCCGGACACTTTTTCGTCCGGGAGGCAATCATTTGCCCCACAACTTCCGGCCAGATCATACAAACCTCATGCTCCTTAAATTTCTGTTCAAGGCCCATATTACGAAGCACCTGGTCGACCAACTCATCGATTTGTTTTTGTTTTCCCTCTTTCATAAACAAGGCACCGAATTCCCTTTTCAAATTACTTGCAAATATAATATTAAATCTCAAATGCGACCGGAAAATCAGGAAATCTCCCTCCGGTAACTGTAAACAACTTATAATCCACCGCCTGGGCTCTCAGTATATCATCGATATGCCCGCGATTGGTGTCTGTGATAAAGACCTGTCCGAACATCTCTCCTCCTACGATTTTCACGATTTGTTCTACCCGGTCGGCATCCAGTTTATCGAAAATATCATCGAGGAGCAAGAGCGGTTTCACCTCACTCATCTGGTGTAACCAATTGGTATTGTGCTAATTTCAAGGCAATCAGGAAAGTCTTTTTCTGTCCCTGCGAACCGATTTTACGAACCGCATAGTCACCGATATTCAGAACCAGATCATCCCGGTGAATACCGACAGTCGTGTAAGTCAACAATCGGTCGCGGTCGGCAGCCTGTTTCAAAGCCGTCAGGAAATTACCCTCTTTTACCGAAGGTTTGTATTCCAGACATACTTCTTCCCGCCCCAGAGACAACCGTTCGTAATAAGTCTGAAATACCGACCGGAATTCCTTCAGAAATGCGCGATCTTTTTTGGCGGATCGCTTCTCCATGTTCGGCCAATTGCTCGTTCCATACTTCCAGCATTTCAGGATCGAGAAATTTACCGGCAGCCGATTTCAACAGCATATTCCGCTGAGTAAGTGCTTTATTATAACGAATCAGCCGATGCAGGTAAACCCGGTCGCACTGGCTGATAATACCGTCCACCAACTTGCGTCTCTCCTCGCTTCCTCCGTCGATCAGGATAAAATCTTCGGGTGAGATCATTACTAAAGGGATCAGTCCGATATGTTCGGACAACTTATCATAAGCTTTCTGATTTTTCTTAAACACTTTTTTTTGCCCCCGTTTCACTCCACAATAAACCGTCAGTTCTTCTCCCCTGCGTTCGTATTTTCCCCTGCACAACGAAAAAAGGTTCTTCGTGCCGGATATTCTGCAGATCAGGCAGGTTAAAATAACTTTTACACATGGAAAGGTGATAAATAGCATCCAGGACATTGGTCTTTCCAACCCCATTATTTCCGACGAAACAATTGAAACCGGAAGTAAAAAGTCAGGGTCGCCTCTGCGATATTTTTTAAAGTTGATGATATTTAACTCCTTCAGTGTCATTTAACAAGCTATTCCTTATCCGGCATTCATAATTCAGGACAAAATTAGTCTTTTTCACCTAAAACACGCCCAAATCAATGGCTTATTTAAAGTCGATCGAAAAAAAAACTGCCGGATATTTCGATTTTCAATTAAAAAGCTAATTTTGCAGGCTATTAAGAATAATGTAAAACCGGGCATAGCCGGTAGGTGTTAACACGGTAACCTTTATAACATTACAGATATGTCAAAAGAACAGAAAAAACGCGAGGATGGTTTCGAGCACTTGGAAGAGGCCCTGACCAGTGGTGAACAATTTATTGAAAAAAAATCAAAAAAATGATTGTGAATGTCGTCCTTGTTCTGGTAGTGATTATTGCCGGATATTTCGGATACAACAGATTCATTGCTGAACCACATGCCCAAGAAGCTGCCAACCAGATTTTCGGAGCGCAAAACTATTTCGAAAAAGATTCTTTCAATCTGGCCCTGAACGGAGACGGTAATGTGCTGGGGTTTATCGAAATAGCAGACAAATACAGCTCGACTCCCAGCGGTAATCTGGCAAAATATTATGCCGGATTGTCTTATTTATATATGGGCGAATATCAGAATGCCATCCAATATCTGGAAAAATTCTCTTCGGGACGATTTATTATTGTCCAACTTAGCTAAAGCCAATATCGGAGATGCTTATATGCAATTAGGAGAATACCGGAAAGCTGCTGAAAATTACAAAAGGCTGCAGCTTCTAAAACGAACGATTTTTCAACTCCTACTTTCCTGATGAAAAACGGCTTAGCCTTAGAGAAATCCAACGACTACAGCGGAGCTTTAAAAGTCTACGAGCAAATCGAACAGGAATATCCGGCATCGCCTGAAGGCCGGGATATTGAAAAATATATCGAAAGAGCTCAGTTGAAACTGAAAAAATAATAGAAAGCCCCGGTAACGGGGCTTTTTTTTCTTTTTTATTATTTTTGCAGGAGTATGTGTAGCATTCCTCACTGTGGAATAATTCGATCCCGACATGAAAAACTTGCTTATACTCCTTGGCATTCTATTGTCTTCTCCGTTTGTCGTAGCCCAGCATTTAGCTATCAACGGCAACGTCGCTATTGCAAATAACAGCCCGGAAGGAACGCGGGGTTGTCGTAATCAAAAACGGAATAAGCTCGACGAACAGGTGCTGAATAAAAAAGGACATTTCGATTTGAAACTCGCCTTCGATGCCGACTACAAAATTTCTTTCGAAAAACAGGTTATATCACCAAAATTATCAGCATCAACACCGAAGTACCGGAAGAAAGCATTGAAAACAACCCCGATTTTCCTCCCGTCAAGTTGATCATCAATCTGTTGCCAAGTGTCGAAAAAATCGATCTATCCATATTCGATCAGCCTATTGCCATACTGACCTATCAGGCCGAACTGGACGATTTTACGTTCGACAAATCGTATTCAGATAAAATCAAAGACCGGATCGCCCAAACCGAACAAGCTGTAAAAAACAATTAGCTGCCCGGGATGCCGCCGCCATCGAACAGGAACGGAAATTTGCCGAACTATTCAATAAAGGACTGGAATCGTTCGGCCGGAAAGCCTGGCAGGCAGCCATCGACAGCTGGACCCTGGCTCAAAATATGAAGCCCGGCAACAAAGAGGTGAAACAAAAAATTGCGGAAGCTCAGGAACAAGCAAAACTGGAAGAAGCCCGAAAGAGTGTCGAACCTCAAAACGAACAAACCTACCGGCTACTGCTCGCTGCGGCCGACAGCTTATTCAGCCGGGAAGAGTACCCGGCGGCTAAAGAAAAGTATGCCTCAGCCAAACAAATCAAGACAAAAGAGCCTTATCCCCAGGAACAAATCCGTAATATCGACCGGTTATTGGCAGAGATCGCCCAAAAGGAAGCTATAACACAACAGCAATTAGCCGAAGCCGAAGCTACCTATCAAAAACAATCGCCCAAGCCGACCGTTCCTATCAAGCCCAGGAATACCGCCAGGCCATTACTACTTATCGGCAGGCACTGGCCTTAAAATCGGAAGAAGCCTATCCCCGGAATATGATCGGCAAAGCCGAGCAAGCACTGGCAGCCCTGGAAAAGCAACAGGCTGACGAAGCTGAGAAACAACGCCAGGAAGAAGAAAGAATCAACGCTTTAAAACTCAAATACACCGGGATCATAGCCGAAGCCGACCAGGCATTCAAAAACGAAAAACTACAGTGCGGCCAAACTACGCTATACCGAAGCCGATCAACTTAACCTGGGCGAAGATTATCCCCGTAAACGCCTCGAGAGATCGAGCAAATCATCCATTCTTCGAAGTACAAAGCCCGACTGGCCGAATACAATAAAAACAAAACACTGGCCGAAAAGAACCTGGAACAGAAAAACTATGCTTCTGCCAAGGTATATTTCCAAAAAGCGTTGACCTTATCACCGGCCGACAAAGAGAGCATCAGGGAACGGATCGCCGAAACAGACCGATTGATTGAAGCCGAACAACTGGCTGCCTTAGACAAAGCCTATCAGGCCAACACAGATAAAGCCGACAAAGCTTATGCTGAAAAAGCCTACGCCATTGCCAAATTCTATTATCAAAAAGCGTTGGAAATAAAAATCGGCGACAAACATGCTACCGAACGGCTGCAGGAAATAGAAAAATACATCGGAGAACGACAGACTAAAGAAGCCGAATTATGAAAAAAATCATCTATCTGTTTTGTCTGATCTGCACAATCACACTGGCCAAAGGCCAATACTACCGTCCCGACCGCGGATTTTTACCGGGCATCAATGCCGGATATTTTTACCCGACAGGCGATATGGGGAAAATCCTGAAAAACGGTATCGGGGGAAACGTATCGGCCAAATACCTAATTAACAAGATGATCGGTATAGGTTTCGAGGCAGGATATTACGGTTTCAAAACCAAAGTCAATCTAAACAAAGACGATGTCTCCCAAAAAATATAAATACCACCTGATCCCGGTCCTGCTCGAAGCGACCTTTTATGTCCCGACATGGAACAGAACCACTTTGCCTTATCTGGGCATTCAGTTCGGGGGTATTTCTCCCAGCTCGATGTAGGACGCCAATATACCGGTTATTCTGCCTCCCTTTCTTTTTCAAAACACTCCTGTTTCTGTTTTCACCGGGGTGGGGCTTCATGGCGGTCTCTTGTCTCAACTCTCGGACAAGGTATGGATGGACCTGAAAGTGAGGGGGCCGATTATGTCCCCCGAATCGACGATGCATATGAGTACAACGAATATACCCAAGGTAACATCGGTTTCAACAAAATGCTGAATATCGGAGGAAATATCGGCCTGCTTTATCGGTTTTTTAAGGGTATATCCCTTGCAGTAATCTGTATTCCTTTCAGACACCGGCCGGCTAAAAAACGATTCTTTATCCAAACCGTAATTCCGCCCATCGATATGCTGAAAGAAATCACCGATCAAGGTTTGTAAAGCAGTCTCAAATTCCTTTGAGCCTGCTTAAAGTTTCCACCGTTATTTCCTGTGAAGGGCGGCTCATATTCGGATTTACGACTTTCCCTTCAGGATCGAGCAAAATAAAATGGGGATTCCCTGAATACCGAAAAATTTCATAAATGCAGGATCGCCTCCACAATTTCAATTGAATCCTCCCATCCGGTCGGTTCTGAGTTTCTTCTTCCAGGCCTGTAAATCCTTATCACAGGAAAGACTGACAAAACAGATTTTCTTACCGTGAAATTTCTTTTCCAATTCGCCCATATAAGGAATCTCCTCACAACAAGGCCGGCACCAGGTGGCCCACATATCCACGTACACATAATTTCCCGGAAAGAAGAAAACTTCACTTCTTTGCCAGTCGAATCGCGATAACAAAAATCAGGTATTTCGCGTCCGATCAAAGCGATTTGCTGCTGAGCCTGCGAATTGACCGGATAAACGGTTTTCGAAGCCAATGCATCAGCACCTACCTGCAACAATTCCGCTTCCTTTTGCTGCCTACAATCCGGTAAACTTCACCACCTTCGCCATTGATTGACAAACAAAAGGGTCGGGAAGGCATTGATTTTATAAGTATTCAAAATCACCGGTCCCTCTCCTTTTTCCATATCCATCTTCACATTTATAAAATGCTCATTGTAAAAAACTTCCCCACTTTTTTTTTCGACGGAAAAACCTGCTGTTCCATTTGCTTACAAGGCTGGCACCATTCCGTATAACAATCCACAAAGATCAATTTTCCTTCCTTTTTTCGCTGTTTCCAACAGTTCTTTCCAACTTCCTTCTGCAAAGCGTATTCCCTGTGCCTGCCCACCCAAGGCCAATCCACACAGCATTGCTATGATAAAATAAACTTGCTTCATTTCTTAAAATTTTACCGTTTTTTCATTTTTTACCTCCTACCCCTCACTCCTCGACATCATATTCGACAGATTTCTTTTCGACCATATCCACCGGTGTCCCGCCGAAACGCTGATAATGTTCGAGAATTGTCCCGTCTTTTGCATTTATCTTATACACATCTCCTTTGTATTTCTCCGGTCTGTCTGTCTCCACTCCGACAAACAAGGCCAAATTATCGACAGATACTTTCAGCATCGTTATCCGGCAATTATCCGGTAAAGCACATTCGAAAGGGATAGAAAGGAAACTTAAAATCAGGATCCGATAAATTCAACACATAAAGCTGACGGCCTCCATCCGAATAATACAACCAATTGATACCGGAATTAACGGCCATAACCGAACCTTCGGCTAAATGATGACCGGACAGAAAAACCAGCGAATCCTGTCCTTTCAATTTTCCTGTAGCGGTATGGGCCCGGGCCAGTGCAGCCCGATCAGTAACCGGATCATAAAATAAAGAACTGAACTGATATGTTCCGCCAGACATATTTTTTTCCCCCATCCCAGCCAGGGAAGTCCGATATAAGTCTCCGATATCCGAACTTCATCATACTGATTTTCATCATAAGAAGGGATATCGTAACTATTCATAAAATACATAAACCGCCCCCGACAGATTATCATACCCCCAAAGTAGAATTCCGGGTATTCAAAAAGCATCGGAGACAACCGATAGTCCACCGATCTTTCTGCATCTCCTTCGACGTGGATCGGTTTTAGAGAAGAAGCCATATAACGGTTTTGACGGGCCTGTTTAGGATAAATAATCCCATCTTTACCGATAGCCCCTCCGAATTCGGTAATCGCATCTTCAAACCGGCAATACACCATATCATATTCCTGGGCAGGCCCGGTAAATGAATTTTCGTCGAACAAGGCAATCTCTTTAAATAGTACAGGATCCAACTCATGAGAGGAAGCTGAAGTATGTACAAAAACAGTTCCACCATAAGAGTATTCATCGGACTGCTCTATTGCTAAGGCCTTCCCCTTCAACTCTCTTATTCTCCAAACTATACACATCCCGCATGATTTTTTATTAGTCGGATTATTCAATGTGCTCATAAAAGAAACTTCCGGATAATCCTCATAATCACTCAATAACAATAGTCCTTTTGAATAGGGTGAGAAAACCTGAACCTCAAAATCAGCAAAAAAAAACGGACACTATCATCTTCCGGCAAAGTAACTTCCATACGAGCCTGATATTTTTTTTAGCATTATCAGACACAACATAACAAAGGTCCTCGGTTTCCGCAATTTTTTTTCTGATCCAGATACCAGGCATAAATCAATTTAGCTTTCTCATTCAGACTATTTTCTAAAGTAACCGGACTTTTCAAGGTATCCCAGCGCAATATTTCGTAAGGGTCTTCTTTAATCCCCCGATATTTTTTACTTCATTGATCGGATGATAGTCATAATTTCCTTTATCCTCATAACAGGAAACTGTAAGAAGCACAATCATCAGAAAAAGGCATATATTCTTATATTATTCATAAGTTCATCAT
>VOFJ01001061.1_pt1 | contig 41713 bp, 35 predicted proteins | sample 5384081 | NCBI WGS metagenome assembly VOFJ01 (sample SAMN12384729, study PRJNA508395) | human gut metagenome | isolation source: healthy gut I | host: Homo sapiens
CAATTGTGCTTCGTTTCAGTTACGTATTGCTGGGCGCCTCGGCTGAAGCATGCTCTCTACAAATACAACCACTACAGCGAACGCTATACCACTTCGAGCAACGATCCGGGGCGGCTCGGCGTACTGAAACCCTATTACATGAACGACGCCTCGCTCGAAAAGGTCTTCATCTCACGCGCCGGCGAGCTTTCGCTAAAATTCTCGGTTTACAACCTCTTCAACGAGAAATACGTATCGGTGCTCTCGCGCCCGATGCCCGGCCGCAACTACGGCTTCTTCCTCAGCATCACCCCGCACTGGAAAACACGCAAAACGGCGCCCGGCTCCGGATCGGATGCCCTAACCGGTACGGTTTCATCCCGCTAAAGGGGCAGGAGCTGTTCTGCCGCACTCATCCCGCCGTCTGCCGGCTTCCGTTCCCGATAGAGTTGCCCCGTTCTATTCCTACGGCCCCTTTACCGATCATGCCCCCGATGATCTCCAATTGAAACATTGTTTTTCCGATGCAAAAAGTTTATCTTTGCTATTATCCCTACAGATGGTTCCGGCAAGGCTCCCGGTTCCTTCGTGCGGATAATCAGCCATGTACTAATACAAAATTTTGCATGATAAACCGATCCAGACTTGCCGCGCTCACAGCCGTACTGCTGTTGGGTGCCTCAGCCTCTTCCCCCGTTTCAGCAACCGGTACCCGAACTACAGACCTGCCCGGCACAGCGGGATCCGCCGATGCCGGCAACAGCCGCCGCCCGGAAAACCGTCCTGCCGCTGGGGTCGATCCGCTCTATTCACGTACTGCACCGGCCCCCGCCCCGGACACCCTGCCGGGTTCACCGTGGTTGTATGCCGATACGGAACTGGAAGCGTGGCGGCTGCACCTGATGCGCCAGCGGGTCAAGGAGGCCCGGCTGCGGGTGAGGTATCCCGGCAACTACTACGAGCCCAGTAACCGGGCCTATTTCCGCATCCCGGCATCGGTCGACGCACACTACCCGAGGTGGGTATCGCTCAACGCATACGGCAACGTACGCGTCATGATGGACGGACAGACGATTTATACCGGTGCAGCCAGCACCTCCCCGCACAAATTCAAGCTCTCCGCACCGGGAACCTTGATGGTCGCACTCACGACCGAACAGGAACCGCCCGCACTATGGGTCGAAAAAGGTGAGTTCGCCACCGGCAACCCGCTCTGGCAGGCTTCTGCGGACAGCCTCTCCTGGAGTTATCCGTGCGCTTATCCCCGCCATAAAGACGGGACGCTGCCGCACAGGTTCGAACCCCCTACCGTCCGGTTGCAACCGGCGTCCCAAAACGACACCCTCTACGATTTCGGCCGGGAGCTGTTCGGTTTTATCGTACTGAAAGCCGACAGCAAGCCGCAATTCTTTGCCGGCGAATCGATACTCGAAGCAGTCGATACCGCAGCGCGCCCGCGTGAACAGAGCTTCGATCTGGAAGCGGCCGGCAAAGGCCTTTGGCGTTCGATGACACCGGTGGCGTTCCGCTACGCTTACCTGCCGGACGGAGCCTCGGTACAAACAGTCGCATGCGATGCCTACGCCCACCCGGCCCGCTACCGGGGCGATTTCCACTCCGCAGACACGCTGCTCAACGACATTTGGTTCAAAAGCGCCTACACGCTGCGCCTCTGCATGCACGAATTCCTGATGGACGGCATCAAGCGCGACCGCCTGCCTTGGGCGGGCGACCTGGCGATGAGCATGATGGTAAACGCCTACACGTTCGCCGACCGGGAGATCGTACGGCGCACGATCGCAATGCTCGGCCGCGAAGGAATCGCACAGACCGACATCAACGACATCGCCGACTACTCGCTCTGGTGGCTGATCGCACAGGATCGCTACCAACTGTTTTTCGGCGACCGGCTCCACCTGCAACGCGAATGGCCGCGCATCAAAAAAGCCCTCAATGTACTCGAAAGCCGCTGCAATCAAAACGGCATTCTGACCGACAGCATCCGCTGGCTCTTCATCGACTGGGTCGATGTCGAGAAGGAAAACGCCTTGCAGGTGCTTTGGTGGTGGGCGCAGCAAAGCGCCGTATCGCTCGCGGAACGGATGGGCGACAAACCGTTGGCGGCCTATTGGCAGAAGAAATCCGACGCGCTCAAAAGCGTACTGCTCGCACGCGGTTACGATCCCGTGCGGCAGGCATGGCGCGGCAAACCCGACGGGGAGAGCAAGCCGAACCGCCACGCGAACTTCCTCGCGGTAATATCGGGTCTCGCCACCCCGTCGCAATACCCGGGCATCCTCAACATTTTGGGGGATACGACCGTGACAGCGGTCGGAACCCCCTACATGGCCGGATTCGAATACATGGCCCTCTCCCGGATGCGTGCTCCCGAACGGATGCTGAAGCAGATGAAAGAGTATTGGGGCGGTATGATCGCCCAGGGAGCGACAAGTTTCTGGGAAGGCTACGATGCGAATGAAGACGAAGTGAAACAGTACGGTTTTTACGGGCGTCCGTTCGGCAAGAGCCTCTGCCATGCCTGGAGCAGCGGCCCGGCAGCGCTGATCCCGTCCGAACTGCTGGGCATCCGCCCGTTGAGCGACGGTTGGGCGACCTTCGAGATCGACCCGCAGGTTCCCGCTTCGATGCAGCCGCTCGAAGCGACTATCCCCACCCCGTACGGCGATATCCGGGTTTGGCTGCGGGATAACCAGCTGAAAGTCGAAGTGCCGCAAGGAAGCAGCGCAAAATTCCGCGGCAAAAGCTACACCTCGGCAGTGCCGCTGGAGGTCCGGCTGTAACCGGGAAACGAATTCCACACAACAAGGAAACATCCGCAACCGGACATTTCCGGCGGATCTTTGCCGCCAAACCGACACAATCGGGATGGCCGCGGAACCGTCCGTGAGGAATCGTCCCGCCAACGAAACAACTTTACGAAAGGTGCAAAAGCGGCAAATTATTGCTATTTTTGCCGTGGTTTCCAACCTACAACTACCCAACGGATAAAAGATGGAGAAATACAGCCTCAAAGAAGTAACCACCCGGAACGATGCACGCGAATTCCTCGACTTCGCCAAACGGCTTTACCGCGACGAACCGAATTGGATCTGCCCGCTGGACCAGGACATCGAACGCCGCTTCGACCCCAAATACAACGAACTGTTGCGGAACGGAGAGGCGATCCGCTGGCTCGCCCTCGACACGCAGGGCCGCACCGTCGGACGCATCGCGGCGTTCTATAACCCGGAACTGGCTGCCGCTGCAGATGGACAGCCGACGGGTGGCTGCGGTTTCTTCGAATCGATCGACGACCAGCAGGTAGCCGACCTGATGTTCGACGCAGCCAAAGAATGGCTCGCCAAGAAAGGGATGGAGGCGATGGACGGCCCCGTCAATTTCGGGGACCGCGACCAGTGGTGGGGCCTGCTTACGAAAGGCTTCGAATTCACGCCGCTGTATACCAATCCCTATAATTTCGAATACTACATCCGCCTGTTCGAAAACTACGGGTTCCAGAACTACTTCAACCAGCACACCTACCTGCGTGAACTGGCCGAAGGACTCTTCCCGGACAACGTCTACGAACGTGTCAAGCGCCTGCAGGAGGAGCCGCGTTACAGCTTCGAGCACATGGACAAGCGTAAACGGAGCCTGCAGCAGTATGCCGAAGATTTCCGTACCGTATACAACAAAGCCTGGGCGAAATTCACCGGCGTCAAGCCGATCGAGAGGGCACATGCACTCGCGCTGATGAATTCGCTGCGCCCGATCATCGACCAACGGCTCATGTATTTCGCGTACTACGATGGGGAACCGATCGGTTTCTACCTGATGATTCCCGACCTGAACGGCGTGATCGCACCGCTGAAAGGGCGTTTCGGAGCCTGGGACAAGCTGCGGTTCCTGTGGCGGCTGAAGGTAAGCCGCAAAGCGACGCGCATTTTTGCACTGATCTTCGGGGTCATTCCCGAGTTCCAGGGAAAAGGGATCGAATCGGGCATGATTTATAACTTCGAACAGCAGGTGAACACTCCTCACCTGAAACGGTACAAGAGCCTCGAACTGGCTTGGATCGGCGATTTCAACCCGCTGATGATGCGCATGGTAGAGACGCTCGTCTGCGCGAAAAAGCACAAGATGCACACGACCTACCGCTACCTGTTCGACCGCGAAAAACCGTTCACCCGCGCGCCGAAAATGACCGTCAAGAAGGACTAAGTCAGAATAAAGCGAAAAAGGCGGTTGGGTTGCCGCTACGCTTGCGACGCCGCGCTGCCATCAGGCGTTACAGAGCCAGGAGAATTTTACCACCGGCTCTTAGGGAACAGCCGAAGTCGTACCATACTCCTGCTGAATGCCGGTATCGGCAATGGCCTTGTGGTAAGCAGCAATAGCCACTTTCTGATTAAAGTTGGCGGTAATCGTATTCGTGTAAGCCTGCAACCACGAGAGTTGGGCCGAAATCACATCCAGAATGGTCAACAAGCCTTCGTTATAACTGAACGTATTGAGGCTGAGATTTTCCCGGGCCACTTCGAGGTTCGCCCGAGCGATGTCGATCTGCGAGGCCGATTCCACGATATTCGTCCAGGCGGTCATAATCTCCTGGGTGATGTTGTCGATCAGCTGCAATTTTTCGTACTCCGAAGACCGCACCGCCGCCTGCGAAGCCGTCACGGCATGCCGCCGTTCGCCCCAGTGGAAGATGGGCACGCTCAACCGCAGGAAAGCCAGTCCGTCGAGATCGGTTCCGCCGAGGTTGGGAGTGTTGTTGCGCCAAAGCCCCTGCACACCCGCCGAGAGCTGCGGGTTGAACTTCGCTGAGGCGAGTTTGACGCCGTACCGGTTGTATTCGACCCGGCGGTCGGCCGACAGGTAGTCGGGACGGCGGCTCAGCGCCTCCTGAACGCCCGCATACATCGGCAATTGGACCGGCATCGTCACCGAATCGGCAACGGTGTGCTGCGTCAGCGGCACGGCGCCCATCAGGATATTGAAATTCTGCAGCGACACACGGTACAGGTTATCGGCATTGACCCGGCTGTATTCGGCCTCCCTGAGCCGCGTTTCGATCATCAGCAGGTCGTTTTTGGCCACATACCCGTCGTCGAAGCGGGTACGTACCACGTTGTACATGTTGCGCACGATCCCCTCGTACCGCGTCGCGATGGCGAGCAGTGCCTCGTTCGAAGCGAGGTTCCAATAGTTGTACTCGGCCAGGTAAGCCACGCTGAGTTGCGACTGTTCCTCGCCGTAACGCGCGATCTCAGAGCTGATCTTCGCCTGTTCGTAACTGTTCCGCACCGCACCTCCCGTGTAGATGTTCTGCACGAGGGCCGGTTGCAACGAAAACGCATAAGGATGCAACAGTTGGCTTGCGCCGTTCGATACCGCATAACGATCCTTGAAATTGACCGAGAAATCCCCCGCCGCACTCAGCGCGGGAAGGAATCCCGTATAGCTTTGCCGAACGCCCGCTTCTGCGGCAGCACGGTTTTCACGCGCCATTTTCAACGTATAACTGTAATCGAGCACCCGTTCCCGGTACTCGTCCAGCGAAATCGGCCCTTGCGCCGGAGCGCTCCACGCACCGCCGAGCAACAACGCCAGCGCAATCAAAGAAATATATGTCGGTCTGTTCATGAGTTTGTCTCTTTAGTGGGATAAATCCGGAAAAAGATACAGTACGTAACGGGCAGTACGAGCAAAGTCAGCAGCGATGCGACCAGAAGCCCTCCCATGATCGTCGCGGCCATACCGCCGAACATCGAGTCGAAGAGCAGCGGCAGCATCCCGAGGATCGTCGTCCCGGAGGCCATCATCACCGGTACGATGCGCGAACGCGTCGCGATCGTTACCGCCTCGTAGGGCGATTTGCCGGAAGAGGTCTCCACGCCGATCTGGTCGACCAGAACGATGGCATTCTTGATGTTCATCCCACGAGACCCAACAGGCCCAGCATCGCGAAAAAATCGAACTGCTTGCCCGTCACGACGAGTCCCGCCACCACGCCGATAAAGATCATCGGCACCATCAGCAGGATCACGATCGGCTTCTTATACGCCCGGAACAGCAGCAGCAGCGTAATGAAGATCAGGATGAACGTAAGCGGCATATTGGCCGCGAGCGCCGCATTCGATTCCTCCTGCGACTGCTCCTCGCCGAAGACCTGCATACGGTACCCCTCCGGCAGGCTGATCTTTTCCCGAACCTGTTTCAATACCTCCGTGAAAGCCGCTTTGGTATTGGCCCCACGCACCGGATCGCACTGGGCCATCATCACCCGCTCGCGGTTGTAGCGCTTGATCACGTTGTAGTGGTAACTCAGGTAAACGCTGTCCACGACCGATTCGAGCGGATAGACATTCCCGGAAGCGGAATAGATCGGCAGCGAACGCAGGTTATTCAGGTTGAAGCCTTCCTGGTTCTCGTCGGCCAGCACGATCGGCAGGAACTGATCCTCGTGACGGTACTCGCCCAACGGGAACCCGGAAGTGGCGAAATTTCATCTCGCGGGCCATTGCCGAGCGCGAAATACCCATACGCGGGCCCTTTTCCTGCGAATAAACCGGAGTCAGACCGGAACCGGGTTGCCCCAACTGTTACGAATGTCACCCACGGCAGGAATGCCCCGCATAATCTCCTGCGCCTGTGTCGTCAATTTTACCAGCGTATCGATGTTGCTGCCGATAAACCCGATCTCGATCGCCGCTTCGACGGCCGGAGAAAGCTTGAACAGCGACGAACGGGCCAGTACATCGGGATAATTCTCCCGCACATAACGGTTGAAGCGCTCTTCGACGGCCGCCGTGGAATCCTTCGTCGTCAGTTCGACCAGGATATTGGCAAAATTGGGCTTGGGCCCGAACGACGTACTCGCCAGATAGTAGCGGGGCGGCGAAGCGCCCATCGTCACCGACACGTTCCTGACCGAAGGCTGCTGGCGCAACCAGGCCTCGATACCCGCCATATTACGTTCCGTATCACGAATATTGTAACCGTCGGGCAGGAAACAGTCGGCCTTGAAGTAAGGTTTATCGAGGTTCGGGAAGAAGTTCTGCGGGAGAGCCCCCATCACCAGCAACGATACGGCGAAGAGGCCCGCCACAATTCCGACCGTTAGATAACGGCGGGCGATCAGCCGTTCCAACAGTCGGTCGAACCGGCGGTAAAACTTGCCGGCATACGGATCGCGCGGTTCGGCCGCCGTGTCCTGTTTGAGGATAAATTCGCCGAACAGCGGCGTCTGTGTCAGCGCCAATACCCAGCTCAACGTCAGCGAAATGGCCAGCACGACGAACAACGGTTTGACAATCTCGGCCACCGCCGACGGCGCCAGGTAGAGCGGCAGGAACGAGCAGACGGCGATGAAGGTAGCCCCGAGCAGGCCCCATTGGGGGCCCGTCGCGCCGTCGATCAGCGCCTTGCGCCGGGCTACGCCGCGCAGCATGCCGTTACGCGCATTGTCAGTCACCACGATCGCATTGTCGACCAGCATCCCCATCGCCAATGATGAATCCGGCCAGCGAGGTACGGTTCAGGCCCACGCCGAGGAACTGCATAATAAGCAACGTACCGCCGATCGAGAAGATCAGCGAACTGCCGATCAGCATTCCCGAACGGAGACCCATAATCAGCATAATCAGGGCGATAACGATCGCCACCGACTCCAGCAGGTTGATCACAAACGCATTGTTGGCCTCCTGCGCGATACGGTTCTCCGGATAGAGCGTCACCAGGTCGATCCCGATCGGGATCAGCGGCATCAACGTACCGAGGCGCTCTTCGATCAGTTTACCGGTTTTGACCACACGTCTTTCGACGCATCGGTCGAAATGCCGATCCCGATGGCGGGCCGGCCGTTGAGCAGCATCAGCGTCGACGGGGGTTCGGCATATCCCTGTTCGACACGGGCAATGTCCCCCAGGCGGATCTGCCTTCCCTGCGACGAGGTGAGAATCTGGTCGCGGATGTCGTCGAGGTTCTTGTAAGTTCCCGTCTCGATCAGTTTGATCTGCATTTCGCCCGCGAGTTTTTCGCCGCTCGAAACAAGCGTGTTCTGCGCCTGAAGCGTCTGAATCACTTCCGACGGAGTTATAAAAAGATTGTTCAGCGTCGAAAGGCTCACATAAACGTTCACCACCCCGCTCTGCTCGCCGAAAAGGGTCACTTTCTGCACGCCCTTGACGGTCACGAGCGCCGTTTTGATCCGCTGCGCCCAGCCGCGCATCTCCTCATAGGTAAACCCTTCTCCCGCCGAAAGGCCGTAATAAATCCCGAACACATCGCCGAAATCGTCGCTCACGGAGATAGGCGACGCATCCTGGGGCATCTGGGGCTGTATATTGAGCACCTTGCGGCGCAGCTCGTCCCACATCTGCGGCATCTCGTCGGCCGGCGTGGCCGGATCCAGCTCGATCATGATCTTCGAAAGTCCGTAATACGATTCGGACGTGATCTTATAAACGCGACGCATCGACTGAATTTCACGCCCGATCGGTTCGGTCACCAGCTTTTCGACCTCCTCGGGCGTCGCTCCCGGGTAACGGGTGACGATCGAAGCGCTTTTGATGACGAACGGCGAATCCTCTTTCTTGCCGAGCTGGCCGAACGAAATCAGACCGCCAACGAGCAACAGCGCCAGGAAAAAGTAAACCACCTTAGCGTTATCGAGGGAATATCTGGGAAGATTCATAGTATTACGGACTCTATTCGGTTAGTATTTCCTTTGTCATTCAGGCATTTCCAAACATTCGAACACTGCAAAGAATTCAAAATCGACCGGTGATTTCCCGGATTTCACGACATGCCGGGGGAGGTCAGTAATTTCTGGGGGCCTCCGGGTTCCCGAATCTTTGCCGTCTCCGGAACACAAAAAGATCGGCTGCTCAATTACGGAAGAAGTTTGACCTCCTCACCTTCGACAATCTGGTACACCCCGGCCGTCACCACTTCGTCCCCGGCCTTGAGGCCATCGTCGATCATCACCATATCGCTGCCGAAAAGCTGGCCGAGCTTGACCGGTTGCGCCTTTACCCGGCGGTCGGTTCCCACGATCCATACCCACTCGCGGTTATCCCGGCTGAACACGGCGGTCAGCGGCACGGCAGTCACCGTATCGTGCTGCGGCGATTCGACCTTCATGTTGATCGTGCAGGACATTCCCGGCGCGATATCGTACCTCTTTTCATCGAACGGTTCGAGCGTCAGCGCCACCGAAATTCCGGTCGCTTGTGTCGAACTCTTCATATACTCCTTGAGCCGGGCCGGAAACGGGGTATTTTGGTAAGCGTCGAACCAGACCGTAAAGGAAAGCCCCGGCATCTTGAGCATCTGCAAAGCCGTTTCAGGCATCGTGTATTTGACGGTGCGGGTCAGCGGATCGACCAACCGGGCCACCGGTTCCCCGACCTGCACGCGCTGGAAATTGTCGACGAACATCTTTTCGATCGCTCCGGAGAAGGGAGCGCGCAGTTTGGTATCCGCAAGAATGCTCTGCGAATTATTGTAGGCCGAGCGGGCACGCACATAAGCGGCGTCGGCGATCTCGTAATCCTGCCTCGATATGGCCTGTCGGTCGAGCAACCGCTTGTTGCGGTCCATCTGCGACTGGGCGGTGAGGAAAGTAGCCTTGTCGGCCTCCATCTGCAGGCGGTACTCGCGCGGATCGATCTCGGCGATAATCGCCCCCTGCCGCACCGTCTGGCCGTCCTGTACATAAACCTTGATAATCTGTCCCGACACGCGGAATGCGAGGTTCGACACGCTATCCGCAGTGGACATCCCGGCAAAATCCTTATCCACGGCGCCGAGCGGCTCGACACGATACACCTTGACCGGACGGACGACCGGAGCGGAAGCCTTTCCGCCCGAGCCGCAACCTGCGAGCAGCACGGCGGCCAGTGCACCGGTCATGATAGCTTTCAGTTTCATACATTCATTCGGATTAAAGTCCCCCACGACGGGTTTATCGTGTTGAAGCTAAGCCAACAATCATGCCACATCCTGGTGAAAATCATCGTTCAATCCCAAGATCATGTATCCGGACGGCATTCCTGTACCATTCGAAAACAACGTGCCGGGGAACGGTTGTTCCCCGGCACGTAAAACAGGCACAAAAAGAGGCTCAGGAACGCTCCAGGGCCCGCAGCGACGGCATAAAAAACGAGACCAATGCAACCAGCGAGGCAGCCACTCCGCCCAGCAGGAACATGGCCGGAATCCCGATCCTGTCGGCCACCAGTCCCGTAGCCGTCAACCCGATCACGGCAGGCAGCGAAAGCACCTCGGCAGGCCCGGCTTCAACACTGACCCACAGAATGATAGCGAATTGCGCGACGGTACTCGTAAGAATCGAGAAGAGCTGTCCCATCCATATAATGATGAACTTCCTTTTCCAGTCGTTCATAATAACTGAATTAAATTAAAAACCGTAGAAAATATTAAAGAAATAACCAAAGGCCGACCGCATACGCGGGGCACGTCCGGTACCGGGAGGAATCCGGCAGCGGAACCGATATACCTGCATCCTGCAAGGCAGCTAAGCCATCAGGATATAAGCAGCAGGTATGTCAAAAGATGAGAGGTGCATAAAATGGTATTGTAAGGGACCGCTCGTGCGCTCCGGGAGGCAAAGATAACGGTTTTCCCCGGATTCCAGCTTCCGGCAGGGAGACTTCCAACTGCTGCGGCAAAAATCCGCACTTATACGTGCCGGCGGTGGATGAAATAGACCGCGTAGAGCAGCACCAACACCACACCGCATACGCCCAGCAACCAGGAGATATTCACCTGCACGGCATGTGCGGCCACGAGCGAAAGGATGCTCTGTTCCGCATTTTCCCCGTTCAGATCGGGGATGTCCCGGCAGTTCCATTTGGCAAGGATCGTTCCCTCCTTGATCACGACGAGCCCCTGGTGCGTGCGGATCAGCGACTTGAGCGTCGTACCGTCGATATTGTACAGCGGAATATGCCGGGCACCGAGCGACAATACCGAATCGGCAAGTGCAACCGGCGTAACGCCGATCATCAGCACTCCCCGGGCCAGGGCGTAATCGGCTGCGTCCGCGAGCTTGTCGCGGCATGACCCGGACAGTTCCGCCGGATCGGTCAGCGTCACGAGCAGCCACTCCTGCGGCCGGGCAAGCAGTTCGGCCGTACGGTCTCCCTGCGCATTGAAAATCGAGAATTCGGCCAGCGCAGGATCGGTTTCCCCGCCGGAAGGTTCGGCACGTTCGACAAAGCGCGTATCGACGAACTCCCAGCGCGTCGAATCGTACCAGGTCGTATCGCTCAGCGAAAACTCGTGATTTTGTCCCGTCGTTTTATCCTTGTAGATCAACGTCGTGACCAAATCGGTTCCGGATTTATTCCCCTGTACGGCCAGGTTTACCCCGGCTTTGAACGGCAGGAAGTCGATCAACGGCAGGTGACGCAAACTATACAGCCCCACTCCGAGTGAAAAGAGCAGGAACAACAATCCGAGGCTCCATTCGATCAGGTGACCGCTATCGTGTTCCGGAACGTCGGGATTCCAATCCCAGCACTCTTTCTTGCGGTAGCTGCCGAACCAAACCACAACAGCCAGCAACAACAGAATCAGGTTTTTATAGAAGGTCTGCCAATTCGTGAGTTTCACGGCATCGCCGAAACAGCCGCAGTCCGAAACCGGGTTCCAAAGGGCCAGCACGAGGGTCAGCAGCGTGAAGAAACCCACCACGATCAGCATCAGCCCCGGCAATCTCCGGCGGACGAAACCGAACCGGAAAAGCAGGCAGAAACCCAACAGCATTTCAGCAGATGAGAGCAGGATCGAAAAGGCATAGCGGCCCCCGGAAAGCGCATCCATCCCGAAAGCATGGAAATACTCGCCCAACTTGATGGCCGTACCCCACGGATCGACCGCCTTGACGAAGCCGGAAAAGATAAACACCAGCGCCAAAGCTATCCTGCACAAAGCCACCAATCCGTTCCTGATTCGCATACCGGTTCGTTGTCAAACAGTTGTACTGAGACAAATATAACCAATTTTTAGCTTATCCGCCATTTTACGGTACAAAACGGTCGAAAAAGCGTTCGAAAACGGAAAGAATCTTCACCCATCCCGTCCGGTAGAACCATCCGGACACGATGCACAGGAGGTGCGTTACGGCAAATTCACACTACGGGGAAGAGAAACAGCAAGGGGCAAAACAGCACCGCCCCAGAACTACCGCAACAGAAAAGACAGTAACGTAATTCGGGCTATCGGGATCAACGCCGCCGCATGGGAACCGCACGGAAATCCCGGTTGAGAAAGAGCCGGACGACCTGTCTGGGAATTAGAACAAAGGAGACAACCGGGCCGAAATTCGTTCGAAGATCGCTTCAGGGGCACGCATCTCCCCATCCGGATCGGTGCATTCGATCACGCAGAAACAGGGATCGAGCGCCGCCTGTTCCAGATAGACGCGGCGCACGCGCTCCTGCAACGACAGCGAAGCCTCGTGAATGTCCGCCTTGCCCTTCAGGTAGTCGCGGTCATCGCCCTCGCGCTGCTCGGTCAGTTTGCGCTGCGTAAACGAAAACGGCACATCGAGGAAAAGCGACAGGTCCGGCTGTGGAATACCGTTATGCCCATACTCGAGATCGATAATCCACTCCCTCAACCGCTCGCGGTCGGCCGGATCGTCAATCTTCGCACACTGGTAACCCACATTGGAATAGACATAGCGGTCGACGATCACGAATTTACCCGCTTCGAGCCAACGGCGGATCATCGGGGCGGCTTCGGCACGGTCGCCCGCATAAATCAGCGCCACAAGGTAAGGGTTGACCTGATCGAGCGCCCCCAGTTCGCCGCGCAGGAAACGTGCGACCAATTCACCGTAAACCGGTGCGTCGAAACGCGGGAAATGAAGGTATTCATATGCGAACCCCTGGGCGGAAAGCCGCTCCTGCAGCATTCTGACCTGGGTGGATTTGCCGGCCCCGTCGAGGCCTTCGAGAACAATAAAGGGCATAATATTATAACGGGTTTATGTAGTTCCTAGAATGGATGATCGGAGATCGGTCGTATTCACGCCCGCAACATCCCGACCGCGCGTTGCAATCCGGCCTCGAGCCGGTCGATCTCCGAAAATTCATTGTACAGCGCAAACGAAGCACGCACCATCGACGTAATGCCATAATGGGTCATCACGGGTTCGGCACAATGCGTCCCGGTACGCACCGCAACACCCGTTTTGTCGAGAATCATCCCGATATCGTAAGGATGCGTCCCCCTCGACCGTAAACGAAACGATACTGCACTTATCGGGCCGGGTGCCGTAAATGCGCAACCCGTCGATCCGTTGCAGCCGCTCGGTCGCATAAACCAGCAATTCGTGTTCGTGGCGCGCCACTTCGTCGGCATCCAGCGTACCGAGGTAACGGATCGCTTCGCCGAGGCCGATCGCACCGATATAGTTAGAAGTCCCCGCCTCGAACTTGAGCGGCAGTTCGGCGTATGTAGTACCCGAAAAACGGACCGTACCGACCATGTCTCCCCCGCCCATGAACGGCGGCATCTGTTCCAGCCATTTCTCCCTGCCGTACAACACGCCGATTCCGGTAGGTCCGTAAAGTTTGTGTCCCGAAAAGGCATAGAAATCGCAATCGAGCGCCTGCACATCGACCCCGCCGTGCACAATACCCTGACAACCGTCCACCAGCACCGGCACCCCGGCCCGGTGCGACAGGTCGATCACCGGCGACAGGTCGGGCCGCGTCCCCAGCACGTTCGACGCCTGCGTGATGCAGACGATCCGCGTCCGTTCGTCGAGCAGTTCCGGCAGTTTTTCGGTCATCAGGCGCCCCGCATCGTCGAACGGTACGACTCGCAGTTCAGCCCCTTTACGCTCGCAGATCAACTGCCACGGAACGATGTTCGCGTGATGTTCCATTTCGGTGGTAATCACGTTGTCGCCCGCATGGATATACTTCTCGCCGAAACTGTACGCCACGGTATTGATCGCGGCGGTCGCCCCGGCCGTAAAAACGATCTCGCGCACGGATGCCGCACCGATCAGCGCGCGCACCTGTTCCCGTGCCGCCTCGTACTCCGAAGTGCACTCCTCGCTCAGGTAGTGCAGCCCGCGGTGGACATTGGCATTCAACTCACGGTGCAGGTAGTCGATCTTTTCGATCACCCGCAGCGGTTTCTGCGCCGTCGCACCGTTATCCAGATAAGCCAGCTCCCTGCCGTATACCTTGCGGCCCAGCAGCGGAAAATCGGCCCTTATTTTTGCAATATCGTATGCCATCTATTTTACCTGCTTGCGGGAATCACTCCAATCCCCATCCGTACGCGATGAAACCGGCATCCGGATACATACGCCTACAACGAATTCTATGCGCCTACAATCCTTCGATCTTCGAAGCGATTTCGCGGTCGAACAACTCGTTCATCTCCTGTACGCGGCTCTCGCCGAGCACGTCGAGCACGAAACCGTACATCTGCAACCGTCGCGCATCTTCGAGCCCGATACCGCGCTGGCGCATGTAATAGATCGCTTCGGGGTCCAACTGTCCCACCGTCGCGCCGTGGCTGCACTTCACGTTGTCCGCATAGATCTCGAGCTGGGGTTTCGCATATACGTGCGCATCGTCGCTCAACAGCAGGTTGTTGTTTTGCTGGAACGCCTGCGTGCGCTGCGCATCCTGCGCCACATAGATTCGCCCGCTGAAAACACTCGTCCCGCCGTCGGCGGCCAGTCCTTTGAAAAGCTGGTAGCTGGTACAATCCGATGCGATGTGTTCGATATCCGTAGCAAAATCCAGATGCTCCTGCTCTCCGGCAATCGTAAGCCCGTTGGTGTGGTTTTCGGCACCGCGCCCTTCCAGCAGGACGGTCTGCTCGTTGCGCATCAGGCCGGCACTCAGTCCCACCGATACGCCGTGCAGCACGGAATCGCCCTGTTGGCGCGCATAGCTTGCCGAAATCAGCGACGAACGTGCGTTGAGCCGGCAACTTTCGACCATCTCGACCCGCGCACCGCTCCCTATGAAGATTTCACGCGTGCGGCAGGCCAGGTTCCGCTCGCCGGAAAGCGTACGGTAATCGATTACGAGCTGCGCCTGGCTTCCCTCTTCGAAAATAAAGAGGTTCCGCCCAAACGATGCGACCGCTTCGCCGTCGCCGTAGAGGCCGCACTCGACCGCAAACGGAAGCTCGACACGAATCCCCCTGGGGACATAGACGAACGCTCCGTCCTGCACGAAAGCCGCCGTCAGTTCGGCCACCGCACTGCCACGGCCGTCCGGGAGGGTATTGTAATATTTTCCGACCAATCCGGGATATTCGCGCGCAGCGGCGGCCAGCGACCCGAACACCACACCGTCCGCCAGTCGCGTCAAATGCCGCGCATCGCAGCAGAAACCGTTGAGAAATTTCATGCGGTGCATCTGCCCCGGCAGGTCATCGGGCGCAACGCCGGGATGCGACGGGGTGAAATAGTGCTCCCATTCTTCGCCGAACACCCCGCGCAAATCGGTATAGTGATACCGGTCGCCGTTCCCCGGCCCTTTCGGCGGAATCCCCAATAGATTCAGCGCCTCGAGTGCCGCCCGGCGCGGGCGCGTGAGCAACGGCGACTGCCCCTCGTCGAGCAATTCGGCGTTGGAGAGGAAGAGCTCCGTCAGTTTTTTTTCGATCGAAGGTTCCATGCCGTTACTCGTATTGGTTGATCAGCCAGTCGTAACCCTGCTCCTCAAGCTTGAGGGCAAGCTCCTTGCCTGCCGAATGAATGATGCGGCCGTTATAAAGCACATGCACCACATCGGGCACGATGTAGTCCAGCAGGCGCTGGTAGTGCGTGATGACGATCGTCGCGTTGTCGGGCCGCTTGAGTTTCGTCACGCCGGTGGCGACGATCCTGAGCGCATCGATGTCCAGTCCGCTGTCCGTCTCGTCGAGAATCGCCAGCTTCGGCTCAAGCATCGCCATCTGGAAGATTTCGTTCTTCTTCTTCTCGCCGCCCGAGAACCCCTCGTTGACGGCCCGTCCCGTGAGCTTGCTGTCGATTTCGACCAACGCGCTCTTTTCACGCATCATGCGCAGGAATTCAGCGGCCGAAAGGGGCTCCTCTCCCCGGTACTTGCGTTTTTCGTTCACCGCATAGCGCAAGAAGTTGGCCATGCTCACGCCGGGAATTTCGACAGGATACTGGAAGCCGAGGAAAAGGCCCATGCGGGCACGCTCTTCGATACTTTTGTCGAAAAGGTTTTCACCCTCGAACCACGCCTCGCCTCCGGTCACCTCGAAACGCTCGTTGCCCGCCAGCACCGACGCGAGCGTACTCTTGCCGGAACCGTTCGGCCCCATGATCGCATGTACCTCGCCGGCCTTAACGCTCAGGTCGATTCCTTTCAATATCTCTTTGCCGTCTACGCTGGCATGTAAATTCTTAACCTCTAACATATCTCGTCCGTTTTATTTTTATCCCACGCTGCCTTCCAGCGAGATCGACAGCAATTTCTGCGCCTCGACCGCGAACTCCATCGGCAGTTTATTGAGCACCTCTTTAGCGTATCCGTTCACAATCAGCCCGACGGCATCCTCGGTCGAAATACCGCGCTGGTTGCAGTAAAAGAGTTGGTCCTCGCCGATTTTCGAGGTGGTCGCTTCGTGTTCGACGACAGCGGAACGGTTGTTCGCCTCGATATAAGGGGAACGTGTGCGCACCGCATCGGTCGCCGATCAGCAGCGAGTCGCACTGCGAATAATTGCGTGCATTTTCAGCCTTTTGCGCCACTTTGACCAAACCCCGGTAGCTGTTCTGGCTCACGCCCGCCGAGATCCCTTTGCTGACGATCCGGCTGCGCGTATTGCGTCCCAGGTGGATCATCTTCGTACCGGTGTCGGCCTGCTGGCGGTTATTCGTCACAGCCACCGAATAGAACTCGCCGACCGAATTGTCGCCAGCCAGGATGCAGCTCGGATATTTCCACGTCAACGCCGAACCGGTCTCGATCTGCGTCCACGACAGCCGCGCATTCTCACCCTTGCAGATACCGCGCTTCGTCACGAAGTTATAGATACCGCCGCGCCCCTCCTTATCGCCGGGATACCAGTTCTGCACGGTCGAATATTTCACCTCGGCATCTTTCATCACGACGATCTCCACCACGGCCGCATGCAGCTGGTTTTCATCCCGCTGGGGCGCAGTGCAGCCCTCCATGTAACTCACGTAGGCCCCTTCGTCGGCCACGATCAGCGTCCGCTCGAACTGCCCCGTCCCGGCCGCATTGATCCGGAAATAGGTCGAAAGCTCCATCGGGCAGTGAACCCCCTGGGGCACATAACAGAACGAACCGTCAGAAAAGACCGCCGCATTGAGCGACGCGAAAAAGTTATCGGTACTCGACACGACGCTGCCCAGATACTTGCGGACCAACTCCGGGTAATCGCGGATCGCCTCGGACATCGAACAAAAGATAATTCCCTTTTCCGAAAGGGTCTCCCGGAAAGTAGTCTTCACCGATACGGAATCCATCACCGCATCGACCGCCACGCCGGACATGATCATCTGCTCCTCGAGCGGTACCCCCAGCTTATCGAAAGTAGCCTTCAGCTCCGGATCGATCTCGTCCAGACTGTTCAGTTTCGGTTTGGGTTTCGGAGCCGCGTAGTAGATAATATCCTCGAAATCAATCTCCGGCAGGTCGAGGTGCGGCCAACGCGGCATCGTCATCGTCTTCCAATGCCTGAAAGCTTTCAAACGGTATTCGAGCATCCACTCCGGTTCTCCCTTTTTGGCCGAGATCAGCCGCACCACCTCCTCGTCCAAACCTTTCGGGATCATTTCGGTCTCGATGTCGGTCGTGAAGCCGTATTTGTATTCGGAACCGGTCAGTTCCGACAATATCTTATCCTGTTCTTCCATGTGACTTTCCCAGCTTAGCTTTTCGTAACGGTACTCCGGTGCGGACCTCAGCCCCACCGCAACTACCCGCTTTCCATCCAAAGTTATGGTTTACAAAAGTAATCTTTCAGCCGCTTTCCTGCAAAATTTTGTCCAAAATAAAAAAGAGCGCCCCGAAGAGCGCCCTTTTTGAAAAAATATCCCGTCCGGTTACTGCATCGACTGCAGCAATTCGTTGTATTTCTTGTAATTATCCATATTTGCGGGGCTTTCGTCGCGCAGGCGGAAATAGAGGTTCTTCAGCAATTCGACCGTGCTGACATCCTTCGGATTCAGCGAATGTGCCTTTTCGAGCGGAGCCAAAGCCTTGGAGTACATGTTGTTCACCTTGGCCAAGTCTTCGTCGAAAGCCTTCTTGCTCGTGAACGGTTTGTCCTTGAGGATGTTGTTCGCGGCATCGCCCTGCTTGATCAGCATCAGGCCGATGTTGAAGTTGGTACCGAAATCTTCCGGGGCAAGGCTCAGCGCATGGTTGAACGCCTCGATCGATTTGTCGGCCTGTCCCAGCTTGTCGTACACGGCCCAGGCCGGCATAGAGTTCAGGATTTTTCGGGTCTTTTTGGATAGCCTCTTCCACGATCGGGATGATCGTGTTGGGATCTTCGCCCGTCGCAGCATAAACCGACAGCAGGCCTTCGACCAGTTTCGTATTCATCGGGAAAGCCTTGATACCTTCCATCAGTGTCTCCTTGGCCTCGGCATTCTTACCCTCGCCGGCCTGACAAATATTCAGGTAATAGTAAGTATCGCCACCCTTGTACAATCCGTCGTCCAGCGCTGCGGACAGATACTTTTCGCCGTCTGCGTAATCGCCAATGATCGCATAGATCAGACCGGCATTGAAACCGCTGGTGGTATCCTGTACATCGATGATACCGCCTTTGGTCAGATCGTAGGCTTTGCCGAAAGCTGCCGCTGCGGCAGGCATCGAGCGCTGCGTGTAGTTATTGTCGCCGACCTGTTTGTAAGCGTTATAGAGCGTCGTCACCCCTTCCTGCACTTTCTTCAGCGTCGAAGCATTGCCTTTTGTCCAGGTCATAAGCCTTCAGGTAAGCGGCAAGGGATTTCTCCAAACCGCCGTCGTTGATGGTCTTCTTTTCTTTCCAAAATACCACGATACCGTCTTTCAGGTACACGTCGAGATAGTCGTAGGAAGCTTTACCCAATTCCATATCATTCACCGTTTCGGACGTCAGATCCCGACGTCCGAGCACCAGGTTCATCGTCGGTTCATCCATTCCTTTAAACAGTTTGGAAGTCGGTGCGGTAGTCGCTTCATAGTTGGCTTCACCCAATGCGATCCACGTCGCAGCCTTGCCACTCTTTTTCGGATCTTTGGTCGCAGCTTCGGCCTTGTCCACCTTCTGCAAAAGGCTCGACTCGTTCACTCCGGCCTGTCCGAAAGCCGTACCGGCAGCACCCAGCACAGCCACGGAAACCAATACCAATAATCGTTTCATAATTTTCAGATTTTTAATGTAACCTATTTTTCCTTGTTTGTGTTGCCTATGCATTATCCTGTGTGGAGACACTTCCGTCCTGAGACGCGTTATCTACAGATACGCTTTCACCGGTACCGGCCTGCTCCTCGGTTGTACCGGTTTCTCCGGCAGGCTCCTCTTCATCGCTCTTCGGCACCGGGATCACCGATGCGATCGAATCGCCGTCGCGCAGGTTGATCACCTTGACGCCCTGCGTCGCACGGCCCGAAAGGCGGATATCGCCTACCGGAATGCGGATCGTCAGGCCTGAACGGTTGATGATCATCAGGTCGTTGGCATCGGTCACCGACTTGATCGCGATCAGCTTACCCGTTTTTTCGGTGATCTGCAACGTTTTAACACCCTTACCGCCACGGTTCGTAATGCGGTAATCGTCCAGGTCGGTACGTTTGCCGTATCCGTTTTCGGAAACGACCAGTATATCCTCTTTGGTATCGGGTTCCACACAAACCATACCGATCACCTCGTCGCCGTCCTCGATGGTGATGCCCTTCACCCCGGCCCCGGTACGCCCGATCGGACGCACGGCCTGTTCATTGAAACGGATCGCCTTGCCATCCTTGGCTGCGATGAGCACTTCGCTGTTACCGGTAGTGAGCTTGGCTTCGATCAACTCGTCGCCGTCTTTGATCGTAATGGCGTTCACGCCGTTCTGGCGCGGACGGGAATATGCCTCCAGCCGGGTCTTTTTAACGATACCCGCCTTCGTACACATAATGATGTAGTTGTTGTCCACATACTCCCTTGTCGTCGAGGCGGCGGACGTTGATGTAAGCGCGGATCTTATCATCGGGCTCGATCTGGATCACGTTCTGCAATGCACGCCCCTTCGAAGAACGCGAACCCTCGGGTATCGCGTAGACCTTGAGCCAGTAACAACGGCCCTTCTCGGTAAAGAAGAGCATCGTATTGTGCATCGTCGTGACATAAATATGCTCGATGAAATCCTCGTCGCGCGTCGCACTGCCCTTCATGCCGACCCCGCCGCGGTTCTGCGTACGGTACTCGGTCAGCGGAGTACGCTTGATATAACCCATATGCGAAATGGTGATCACCATCTCCTCATCGGCGTAGAAATCTTCCGGATTGAACTCCTCGGCGCTCATCACGAGCTCCGTGCGGCGTTCGTCGCCGTATTTCTCCCGCAACTCGATCATCTCGTCCTTGATGATCTTCATCTGCAGTTCGGTATTCACCAGCACCTCCTTGAGGTATTCGATCCACTTGCACAGTTCGTCGTATTCGGCTTTGAGCTTGTCGCGCTCGAGGCCGGTCAGCGCGCGGAGGCGCATGTCGATAATCGCAGCGGCCTGCACCTCGCTCAGCGAGAAACGCTCGATCAAACCGATTTTCGCCTCGTCCGGGGTTTTCGCCGCCCGGATGATGCGGATCACCTCGTCGATGTTGTCCACCGCGATGAGCAACCCTTCGAGGATGTGCGCCCGCTTCTCGGCCTGTTCCAAATCGTACTTCGCACGGCGCACCACCACGTCGTGGCGGTGACGGACGAAATATTTGATCATGTCGCGTAGCGTCAGCAGCATCGGACGCCCGTCCACCAGTGCGATATTGTTCACCGGGAACGAAGTCTGCAGCGGCGTATATTTGTAGAGGTTGTTCAGCACCACACTGGCCACCGCATCGGTCTTGAGGATAATGACGATACGCATGCCGCTCCGGTCGCTCTCGTCGTTAATATAGGCGATACCCTCCAGCTTTTTCTCGTTGATCAGGTCGGCGATCTTCTTGATCATCTCGGCCTTGTTGACCATGTAAGGGATCTCGGTTACGATAATGCACTCGCGACCGGTCGAGGTATGCTCGATCTCGGTCTTCGAGCGCATGATCACGCGCCCGCGGCCGGTTTCGTACGCCTCGCGCACGCCCTCATAACCGTAGACAATACCGCCCGTAGGAAAATCCGGCGCCTTGACGTAACGCAACAGTTCGGATGTCTCGATCTCGGGATTGTCGATATAAGCGCAGCAGGCGTCGACCACTTCCGAAAGGTTATGCGGCGGCATATTGGTCGCCATACCTACCGCGATACCCGACGTGCCGTTGACCAGCAGCAGCGGCACCTTGGTCGGCAATACCGTGGGCTCAAGGATCGTCTCGTCGAAGTTGGGACGGAAATCGACCGTATTCTTGTCGATATCGGCCATCACCTCGTCGGTGATCTTCATCATGCGGGCCTCGGTATAACGCATGGCCGCCGGGGAATCGCCGTCGACCGAACCAAAGTTACCCTGTCCGTCGACGAGCCGGTAGCGCAGGCTCCACTCCTGGGCCATACGCACCATCGCATCGTAAACCGACGAGTCGCCGTGCGGGTGGAACTTACCGAGCACGTCGCCGACGATACGGGCCGACTTACGGTAGGCTTGTCCGAGTAGAGGTTCAGCTCGTTGCTCATGTCATAGAGGAATCCTGCGGTGCACGGGTTTGAGTCCGTCCCTCACGTCAGGCAATGCACGGGCGACGATCACCGACATCGAATAGTCGATGTAGGCGGTTTTCATCTCCTCCTCTATATTGATTTTAATAATTTTTTCTCCGGTTTCTTCCATGGTTTCACATTCATATAACTGTGCTAAATTACGGCTTTTTTGGCGAACTACCAAAAAACGGCCTTTAAAATGCGATTCCGGGGCATCTTTTCGCCGAAGCGGTTTTCCACCTCAGGAAAGATTCGTTCCAAAGGCCTTAAAAACGCCTAAAAAGGGGCAAAAACCGACTTCGCTTCAGCACTCCGGATCATCCACAACCACACATAATCGCCCCCCGGTTGATACACCTATTTATTATAAGGTCGATTAAACGTATTTTTATATGATGCGGCTTGTTACAACTCACTGTTTTATACAACATACTGTGCAAGCCATGGCATTACTTTTTAAGTATTGCATATCACGCTCCCCCGTACCGGAAACACACGGAAACAGGTCGTCACCCGTAACCCGGAAAATCCGCCAAATTTTCACACGGCCCCGCACACCGAAAGCAAAAAATTATTATCTTTATTTCAAGCTATGCCGATACCTCTGTCATCCCAACCGATCCGCCGGCTTGTCCGGCGGCATGCAACGGGCTTTTGTAAAAGACTCCCATCCATTGCTGCGAGTACGGTACTGGCGGTTTGTACGGGTGCCGGTATTCCGGCCACGGCATCGAGCGGAGGTCCAGAACGGGTGAAGGTGGCTTTTTACAACACCGAAAACCTGTTCGACACGATCCGCAATCCGTTGATCTCGGACGGCGAGTACACCCCGCAGGGAGCACGGCACTGGGACACGCAGCGGTACGCATGCAAAATCGGCCGTATCGCCCGAGTGCTCGACGAACTGAATGCCGACATCGTGGGACTCGCGGAAGTGGAAAACGAAGCGGTAGTGCGCGACCTGATGTTTGCGATGCGTCAGGATTACAACTACATCCACCGCAATACCGACGACCCTCGCGGTATCGATGTAGCGTTGCTCTATCGCGGAAGCGCTTTCGTTCCGCAACGGGTAAACCAGGTTGGCGGAAATGCGGTACGCCGTCAATTTTTGGTGGTAGACGGCGACTTATACGGAGAGCGGGTTTGCGTTGTGGTGTGCCACATGCCGTCGATGCTAAACGACGCCGCTTTGCGCAACCGTGCCGCCGATGCGCTGCACGCGGCGGCCGATTCGCTGGCACGGCTGAACCCGGAACGCAAAGTGATCGTGATGGGCGACTTCAATGCGACGCCTCGTTCCCAGGCCGGACGCACCGTAACGGGCGAAAGGTTCTTCACGCCTTTTACCGAAAGCGAACGGCGCGGATACGGTTCGTACGTTTACCGGGACCGCAGGCTGCTGTACGATTTTATTATGATGAGCCATAACCTGAGGGAAGTTCCGAAGGCCGGAACAGGGACAGATACTGAACTGCATTTCGGAGGCACCTACGGCATTTTCGTGCGGGAATACCAGCTGAACATGTCGGGATCCAAGCGGGGGTATCCGCTGCGCACCTTCGACGGGAACACATACACGGCCGGCTACAGCGACCACCTGCCGGTCTGGATTGTACTCGAACGGAAGAATACGATCCCGGTAAACGATGAAAAACAAGAATGATAAGACGTTACCGGGTCTATTTTTTGGCAAATCCGAATAAAGTGCTACCTTTGCTTCCCCGGTAGAAAGTGTAAATTTTAACAATACAGCCACCATTTTATTAAAAAATTTTAAAAAGCCCTTTTAAATCAAAAAACGCAACCATATGCCAAAAACGAAGAGAGTCTATACCTTCGGCAACAAGCAGGCCGAAGGCAACGGAAAGATGAGAGAGCTGCTCGGCGGCAAGGGAGCCAACCTGGCGGAGATGAACCTGATCGGCATTCCGGTGCCTCCGGGTTTCACGATCACGACCGAAGTGTGCGCCGAATATTATACCCTCGGCAAAGAGGGCGTCGTCAAACTGATCAAACCCGAAGTGGAAGCCGCCATGAAGGGGGTCGAGCAGATCATGAATATGAAGTTCGGTGACAGCGCCAACCCGCTGCTGGTATCGGTCCGTTCCGGCGCGCGCGCGTCGATGCCGGGCATGATGGACACGATCCTGAACCTCGGACTCAACGACGAGGTGGTCGAAGGACTGGCCAAAAAGATGAACAATCCCCGGTTCGCATGGGACTCGTACCGCCGTTTCGTACAGATGTACGGCGACGTGGTGATGGATATGAAGCCGCAGAGCAAAGAGGACGAAGATCCGTTCGAGGAGATCATCGATGCGGTGAAGAAGGAAAAGGGCGTCAAGCTCGATACCGACCTGACGACCGACGACCTCAAGGAACTCGTGAAGCGTTTCAAAGCCGCCGTGAAGAAAGTGACCGGCAAAGATTTCCCCACCGACCCGTGGGAACAGCTCTGGGGTGCCGTCTGCGCCGTGTTCAGCAGCTGGATGAACGAGCGCGCGATCCTCTACCGCAAACTCAACAACATCCCGGCCGAATGGGGCACCGCCGTGAACGTACAGTCGATGGTTTTCGGCAACATGGGCGAAACCTCGGCAACCGGCGTAGCCTTCACGCGTGACGCCGCAACGGGCGAGGACATTTTCAACGGCGAGTACCTCGTCAACGCACAAGGCGAAGACGTGGTAGCCGGCATCCGTACCCCCCAGGAGATTACGATCGAAGGATCGCGCCGCTGGGCCGAACTGCAAGGCATTTCGGAAAGCGAACGTGCGACGAAATATCCGTCCCTCGAAGAGGTGATGCCCGCCGCATTCACCGAGCTGAATGAGATCCAGCAACACCTCGAAGAGTACTTCAAGGATATGCAGGACATCGAATTCACGATCCAGAGCGGCAAACTGTGGATGTTGCAGACCCGCAGCGGCAAGCGTACCGGTGCGGCCATGGTCAAGATCGCGATGGATATGCTCGCCGAGGGCATGATCGATGCAAAGACCGCCGTACTTCGCGTGGAGCCGGCCAAACTCGACGAACTGCTGCATCCGGTATTCGTGCCGCACTGAAAAAGGCCATTATCATCAGCAAAGGACTCCCCGCCTCTCCGGGCGCTGCCACGGGCCAGATCGTATTCTTCGCCGACGACGCCGAAAAATGGGCTGCCGAAGGCAAAAAGACGATCCTCGTCCGCATCGAAACCTCACCCGAAGACCTCAAGGGCATGACCCTGTCGGAAGGCATCCTGACCGCACGCGGCGGTATGACCTCGCACGCTGCCGTCGTAGCCCGCGGCATGGGCAAGTGCTGCGTATCGGGAGCCGGCGACCTGGTGATCGACTACAAGAACCGCACGATCACCGTCGGCACCAAGACCTATAAAGAGGGTGACTGGATTTCGCTCAACGGCTCGACCGGCGTGATCTACGAAGGCAAGGTAGCCACGAAAGACGCGGAAGTGAGCGGCGATTTCGCCAAACTGATGGAACTGGCCGACGAGTTCGCGCACCTGAAGGTGCGTGCGAACGCCGACACGCCGCGCGATGCGAAAACCGCATTCCGCTTCGGCGCGCAGGGCATCGGCCTGTGCCGTACCGAACACATGTTCTTCGAGGGCGACCGCATCAAAGCCGTCCGCGAGATGATCCTCGCCGACGACGAGGAGGGACGCCGCAAAGCGCTGGCCAAGTTGCTGCCAATGCAGCGCGGCGACTTCGAAGGGCTGTTCGAAACGATGAACGGCCATCCGGTAACGGTGCGCCTGCTCGACCCGCCCCTGCACGAATTCGTACCGCACTTCGAAAAGGAGATGCGCGACATGGCAGCGGAAATGAAGGTCTCCTACGAGGTAATCAAGAACAAGGTGGACGCACTGGCCGAGTCGAACCCGATGCTGGGTCACCGTGGCTGCCGCCTGGGCAACACCTATCCCGAAATCACCGAGATGCAGACCCGCGCCATCATTGAGGCTGCCCTGAACATCAAGAAAAAAAGGTATCGACGTACACGTCGAGATTATGGTTCCGCTGGTAGGTACGCACCGCGAGCTGCGCGCACAGAAAGCCGTGATCGACGCTGTGGCGCAGGAGGTGTTCGCCGAACACAACATGATTATCGACTACGCCGTGGGTACGATGATCGAGATTCCGCGCGCAGCCGTCACCGCGAACCAGATCGCCGAAGTGGCCGACTTCTTCTCGTTCGGCACCAACGACCTCACGCAGATGACCTTCGGTTATTCGCGCGACGACGTGGCGAAGTTCCTGCCGATCTACCTCGAAAAGGGTATTCTCAAGTACGACCCGTTCCAGATCATCGACGTGAACGGTGTCGGCCAACTCGTTCGCGAAGCGGTATTCAAGGCCGCAGCGTGAAACCTCAGCTCAAATGCGGTATCTGCGGCGAACACGGCGGCGAGCCGACATCGGTAGAGTTCTGCCACTATGCCGGGCTCAACTACGTCTCCTGCTCACCGTACCGCGTGCCTATCGCACGCCTGGCCGCTGCGCACGCCGCGCTGAAGCAGCAGTAACGAACTCCGGCCGGTGCAGGGACAGGCGGCTTCCACCCGGAACCGTATATCCCCTGCACCCGGTCCCCTCTCATACAGGCACGAAAAAAGGCTCCTCGAATGAGGAGCCTTTTGTTTATGGCTTTGTCCGAAAATCAGGGACGGGTTCGTGCATCGTTTCCCCGGAAAACAGGAATCGTAGCCCTGATGCAAAAGGGGAAAGGCGAAAACGGACACCGCGAACCGGACAGCCGCCGGAGAGCTTACCGGCTGATGTTGTTGCAATAGGTCGTGTACTTCGAAAAGACCTTGTTCACGAAAGCGAGCGTCTGCGAGCTGTTGAACCTGCCGCATTTCACGGCATCGTCCTTGACCACTTCGGGATCAGATTTCAGGCTCAGGTAGGTCGAGACATCGCTCCAGGAGTCGGGATTCGCCCCGTACTTGCGGGCGAGGCTCCGCGCATCGAGCACATGTCCGAGCCCGGCGTTGTAGCAGGCGAGCACGATCTTCATCCGGTCGGCGGACGACGTACCCGGGGCGAAGTCGAGCGATTTCTCGATCTTGCCCAGCACCTTGAGTGCCAGCAGCACGTTGTTTTCAGGGTCCATCAAATCGCCCTGCACACCGAACTGGCGCGCTACGCGGGGCATCACCTGCATCAGGCCTTTGGCCCCTTTGCGCGACACCACGTAAGGATTGAAGCGCGATTCGCTGTAAGCGATCGCCGAAATCAGGCGCCAGTCATAGCCCTCCTTCTCGCACATGTCGCGGAACAGGTCGTCGTACGACGAGATGCCGCCCGCATTCTTGGCGGTCAGGCCCTGGCCCATCACCCGGCCCACGATGCCGCGCTCGAAATAGAGGTCGTTGAGCATCGCGTACTCCTCGCTGCCGCGGAAATGCGACAGCCACGCCTTGAAATCCTCGCGCTGCTCCTGCGAGGAGATCACCGCGCTCATCGCGAGCGGTTCGTCGAAGGTATACACCTGCTCGACCCCCCGGACCAACGCGCTACCCAACTGCGCCTCACTCATTTCGCAGATCAGGAAATCGTACTTTCCGCTGCGGATCAGCTCCATCATATCGAAGCTGTTACGCGACGAGACGTAGATGTTCGACCCGGAAAGCGAATCGAGCAGCGACTCGTACAGCGGTGTCCCCTGCAATCCCGAAGAGACCAGCAACCGGTTCCCTTTCAGGAACGGGATCAGGTCGAAATTCTGGGCTTTGCGGGCCTCGGCAGCTTTCGTCCTGCTGCCGAGCAGCACATACGAGGAGTTGTAGATCGGTACGGCTTCACCGGCCCGGTCATCGTAGACACGGGTCGCAAGGGTCGTAACGATATCCGCCGCATCCTGCTCCGGAGCCATCCGGCCGCCCCGCCGGTCTCCGTCCACAATCCGCAGCCTGACGCCCAGGTAATCGGCATAGGCCTTGAACAGATCGTACTGGTAGCCATAACTTTCGCCACCCAGTACGAAGTACCCCGGCATCTCGGCATCCATCGCCACGACCAGTTCGCCTCGCTGGCGCACGGTCGTTTCCGGGGAACGGTTGCAACTTACAAAAAGACTTAAAAAAGAACTTGCGACGACCCCAAGGGCCGCCATGCTTGTTTTTTTCAGCATACGCTAAATTTTGCGGGCTGCTGACCTGCCCACAGTCTAGTCGTAGAAGCTCCAGGAGAAACCCACCTTAAGAAACCGCTTGGTCAGCGGATAATGGGCCACCGAAAAATAATTCCGGCCGCCGATCAGGTCATCGTTAAGGTGCTGCATCTTGACAAAAATCCGCATCCGTTTCCATTTCGCCGCAGCGAAAAGGTCGATAAACGGATAGCCTCCCACCTCCAGTAATTTCCCGTCCTCATCATACTCGCGCCGGTTATAGAACTGCCCGATGGCAGGATTGTAACCGAACCCGGCGTACTTCGTGTTGTAACGGCCGTCGAGGCCTATCTGGAGCCGCAAGACCCCCTTGACAACATTGAATTCGTAGAAATAACTGAGATAGACGCTTGCCAGAGGCACAGGCACAACCTCCTGAGCACTGCTAAACTGGAGCAATACCCTGTGATTTAAGTGAAGTCCGCCGATGCGGAAATCCTTTTTAGCATACAGACCCGTCACGCTGACACTTCCATTGTGCTGGGCGGGAAGCGTATCCGCGCCGAAATAGATCTTATTCGTCGTGATACTCTGATCCGCGCCCAGCTCCACCCCGATGTGCGGAGCGGAGAAAGTAACAGAAAAACGGGTCTCAGTCTCTTTTTCAAAAGAGTTCGACCACGCAAAGTGGTTAGAGAAATAGTTATCCATCCAGTAGCCCGGCATCCGCCTGTCGAGACGGATACTGCCACTGAGGGTAACGGGGTGTCCTTTGGGAAAAATACTCAGCGAAATATCTCCGCCGATGTTCATATCCTGGCTGCGGTAACCGAAAGGATGGTACTGGGCATCGGCCCGCCAACTGAAATATTTGCGCACCTTACCTTCTACCGAACCGTAAATGTAGGTGCTGTTTTCGTTATGTCCCTTGTTTTTGAACAGGTAGTCCTGCATCGCGAACTGGTAATAATGGTGTACGTCGTAGCCGATCCCGGCATTGATGACGCCCACCACGCCGTTACGGTCCCACGGCTGCAACTGCACGAACACCTTGTTTGAAAGCAGACTCTCGAAGGTCGAGTCGCGCGAAGCCGTCGGATTAATGTACCAATGCTCGTAGTAGGGCTTCACGTCCTCGCCTTTCGCCATCCCGCTCTTCGTATCGGTGTACTTGCGCCAGAAACGGCTGTACAGGAACGAATGGCCGATGAAAACCGACGACCGCTCGGCAATCGAAAAATCCTCGTCGCTGAGGCGCCTGAGGGGCATACCGTACGACTGGGTCAGGTAGAAGACATTGTTCTTGTACTCGTTCTTGGCATCGGTCAAATAGACGTCGATCACCTCCGGCATGTCGAACACGGTATCGGTAATGTCCCCGTCCCGCAGAATACCGCCGTTCTCCTTGAGGCTGGCCATGTTGTAAATATAGCCCGCATGGATCGAGTATTTCTTGCCGGTGTGCGAGAAGCCCAGCGAAAGGTTCTTGTCACGGGCGCCCTGGTTCGTGTAGGTCCCGCGCGTACCGCGGCTCTTGTAGTCGATGTTCATGCCCGTAGAGGGCGATATCTGCTGCGCATGGGTGGCCCAAAGCGACTCTTCGAGGCGTTTTTTCTGACCGCCGAAAAAATAGGACAGGTGGGTGAACGGCTTTTTAGTGTTGTAGAAATTAGCCCGATCGGGGGTTACGAGGTAAGCGTCGAGGATTTGCGCGAAACTGAAGTTGCGGTAATCGGGCCTCAGCGCAGCATCCAACGGGATCGACGCACCGCCCAGGTTGCCCAGATAGGCCGAACCGATTCCGCCCCGCAAGCGCTGATACGGGTAATCGGTCTGAAAGCCGTCGATCAGGGTATCTATCGTGGACTGTTTCACCTCGTTGTACTTTAAATCCGGATGCCAGACGAAAATGGAACGCGCCCGCGTCGAATCGTCGAAGAAATAGGACTCCAGCGGTTTGCGGATTTTCGGTTTTTCGTACTGTCGGCCTTCTGCTGGGGAGCATTGTTGTCGATCGTCCCGCTCGGGGCGCCGTACTGAATCTGGTTCTGCTCGTTGTAACCGGTCCCAAGCGCATTGTTGCGGTTCGAGAATCCGGGCTGCTGGGCCAGCGCCGCCACACCCCACAGGGCAAAAAGCGTTCCGAACGCCGCACGCATAAGCCTGTATCTGTTTCCCGGAGAGATCATCCGCCCTGAACTTACCTTAAAATAACGGCAAAGGTAGCAATTTATTACGACTTGCGAAAACAGGCGGCACGCACCGCCAGCGACACGGCGACATAGGCGACGATGATGAAAGGAATGGCCACGATATGCCAGATTGCCAGCGACAGCAGGGCGCATACCGCAAAGATATAGCGCACCTCGTTGCCGCGGAATCCATAATGTTTGAATTTAAGCGCGAACATCGGCACGTTGCACACCAGCAGGTAGCTCAGCACGGCGGCCAGGCCCACCGCGAACCACGGACCAACGGCATACTGTCCCGTTCCGACCAGGTATCCCGAAGCGGCGACCAGCAGGGCCGAAGCGGGCGAAGGCAGGCCGATGAACTGCGTCGTCTGGTTCTCGTCGATATTGAATTTCGCCAGCCGGAGCGCAGAGAAGGCCGCCAGCACGAACACGGAATACCCCCACAGCCCCTCGCCCCCCGCGGCATAATACACGTTCAGCAATACGGCGGCAGGTGCCATTCCGAAACTGATGCAGTCGGCCAGCGAATCGAGTTCCTTACCCAGCGGCGAGTAACTTTTCAGCAGCCGTGCGGCAAAGCCGTCGAGGAAGTCGAACACGGCGGCCGTCACGATCAGCACCAACGGCCAGAACAGGTCGCCGTAGCGCAGCGCCGCCACCGTCGCCCCGGCTCCGCAGAGCAGGTTACACAGGGTCAGGATATTGGGAAATGTAAACAGTTTGATTTTCATAGCGAATCATTTAAGCGTTTCACACCGGTCGGACGGCAAGCACCCGATTTTCCGCGCAGACCGTCCCGTTCCGGCGTTTGTGCACGCCGGGGCCGTTCCCCGGCAAAATTATAAAAATTCGGGCAGATGGTTCTTCCGCCCCGTCCCCAAATGCTTGCGTATCCCGAAAAAAAGAGGTATCATTGTAGAATAAAACCACTTTTATCCCCGCGACATGGATCAAAACCGCTACTGCATTATCATGGCGGGAGGCATCGGCAGCCGTTTCTGGCCGATCAGCCGCCGCTCGCAGCCCAAACAGTTCCTCGATATCCTCGGCACCGGCAAAAGTTTCATCCGCCATACTTACGAACGCTTCGCCAAGATCATCCCGCCGGAGAACTTCCTCGTAGCGACCAACAGCATCTACAAACCGCTGGTACTCGAACACCTGCCCGAGCTGAAAGCGCATCAGGTACTCTGCGAACCGGTCGGACGCAATACGGCCCCCTGCATCGCCTACGCCGCATGGCGGCTCCGAAGCGTCAATCCCGACGCAACGATGATCGTCACCCCCGCCGACCACCTGATCCTCAACGAAGAGGAGTTCCGCAAAGTAATATCCGAAAGCGCCGAATTCACCGAACGGCAACATGCGATGATGACCATAGGCATCCAGCCCAGCCGCCCCGACACCGGATACGGTTATATCCAGATCGACCCGGTACCGGTCGACGGCCGCCCGGCTATCCGCAAGGTCAAGACCTTCACCGAAAAACCGAATCTCGAGATGGCCAAAATCTTCATCGAAAGCGGTGAATTTTTCTGGAACTCAGGCATCTTCATCTGGAAGGTCGGCACGATCATGGAGAACCTGAACGAATTCCTGCCCGAACTGCAACAACTATTCGCTTCGGCAGAAGGCAAATACGGCACCCCGGCCGAACAGCAGGCCATCGACGACATCTATCCCGCATGCCGCAGCATTTCGATCGACTTCGGCGTGATGGAGAAGGCGCGCAACGTTTATGTACGGTGCAGCGACTTCGGATGGTCCGATATCGGCACCTGGGGTTCGCTCTACCAACACTCGGCCAAGGACCCCGAAGGCAATGTGGAGAGCGCTCCGTGCCTGTTCTACGACACCAAAGGATGTATTGTCAAGAACAAAGAGGGTAAACTGACCGTTATCGAAGGGCTCGAGGAATACATCGTGGTCGACACCGATGACGTGCTGATGATCTGTCCGAAGAGCAACGAGCAGAACATCAAGAAATTCATCGACGACGTCAAATACAAGATCGGAGACAAATTCATCTGACATGAAAAGCGACACGCTGCACGAACTATACGAACTATTTTTGCTGCACCCGCACATTTCGACCGACAGCCGCCGGATCGAACCGGGTTCGATCTTCTTCGCACTGCACGGCGAGCATTTCGACGGAAACCGGTATGCCGCCGCAGCTCTGGAAAGCGGCGCGGTTGCCGTCGTGGTAGACGATCCGAAGGTAATCCCGCTGGTCGAGGTGGCTCCGTGCTCCTGCGGCCACGACGATGAAGCCCATACCTGCGACTGCGGCGACAAACACGAAAGTTCCGGGTGCGATTGCGGACACGGATCACCCCACGAAGCAGAATGCACCTGCGAAGAGTGCACGGAAGAAGAGTCCCGGCGAGACGGCCGTTACATCCTCGTCCCCGACACGCTGGAGGCATTGCAGGAGTTGGCCGCCTACCACAGGAGCGAACTGGGCGTGATGATTCTCGCGATCACCGGCAGCAACGGCAAGACCACGACCAAGGAGTTGGTCGGCCGTACGCTGTCGCAGAAATACGAAACGACCGTCACCCAGGGCAACCTGAACAACCACATCGGGGTTCCGCTGACACTGCTGTCGATGACGCCAGAAACCGATTTCGCCGTGGTCGAAATGGGAGCGAACCACCGGCACGAGATCGAAAAGCTCTGCGCGATCGCCCGCCCCGATTTCGGGTTGATTACGAACATCGGACGTTCCCACCTCGAAGGTTTCGGCGGACCGGAAGGTGTCCGCAAAGGCAAAGGCGAACTGCTCGACTACCTGGCCGCGAACAGCGGCACGGCATTCTACCTGAGCGACGATGCCGTCCTGAGTGAAATGGTCGCCGAGCGCCCGAACCTATACGCCATCCCGTACAACGCTTCCGGCCTGACACGCGATGACGACGGTGAAATGATCGGCGTCCGTTGGGAAGGACTCACGATCCACAGCAAGCTGGTCGGCGACTACAACCTGAACAACATCGCCGCCGCACTGGCGATGGCCGCCTACTTCGCCGTCGCCCCGGAAGGGGCCGCCGCAGCGATCGCCGATTACACGCCGGACAACAACCGCTCGCAAAAGCAAGTGACGGCGCACAACACCTGATCCTCGACGCATACAATGCAAATCCGTCGAGCATGCAGGCCGCGCTGGAAAATTTCGCCGCCACGGTCTCCGCTCAACCCAAAGCCGTCATCCTGGGCGACATGCGCGAACTGGGCGAATACGCCGCAGCGGAACACGCGCGCATGATCGAACTGATGCACCGGTTACAGATCAGCGAAGCCTACCTGGTAGGCGACCGTTTCGCTCTCGCGGGAGCCAACACGCCGGGTTACCGGCCCTTCGCAGACACGGAAGCGCTGCGTGCCTATCTCGCCGAACATCCCCTGCGCGACCGTTTCATTCTGATCAAGGGTTCGCGCGGCATCCAGCTCGAAAAGGTCGTAGACCTGCTCTGACGATCCGACATCAAAAACAACCGGTTTCCCGGTCCCTCCGATCCCGTCCGGACTTCCGATCGAAGTCCGGATTTGATTTTTCCGCTTCCCCTATCAATCCTCTCCCGCCCCTCTTTTCCTCTGTTCTACGCCCCCTTCCCGCTTTCTTCTCTTTCACCCCAATGCACCCGACCCCACCCGCGGCATCCTTCCCTCTGCGCCTTTCAGCGCGACGGGTTACCGCGACAAACGCCTACCAAGCATCCGAAACAACAACATCTGTACATAAAAAGGGATCCGCCCTTTTTTGTGGCGGATCCCTTCGATCATATAAGCAATTCTAAGTTGGGTGCACGCAAAATTTACAAGACACCTTCCACAACGGTCACTTTTTCAGCATCGCTTTGACCCGGTTATAGACATTTTCGCCCGAGAAACCGAATTTACCGTCCAACACACCGGCGGGAGCCGAATAACCGAAGTGGTCGAGACCGAACACCTCGCCGTCGCAGCCGACCAACCCGGCCAACGTTACGGGCAGGCCCGAAGTGAGGCCGAATTTGGGCACCCCGGCGGGCAGTACGCTCTGCTGGTACTCGGCGCTCTGGTCGCGGAACAGGCCTTCCGACGGAACTGAAACCACACGCACCTTCACACCGTCGGCTTTCAGCTTCTCTGCGCCGTCCACCAACGTAGCCACCTCGGAGCCGCTTGCCAGCAGGATCACGTCGGGTTTACCCTCGCAATCCATCACGATATAGGCACCTTTGACAGCCTGCATCGCCTCTTCGGCACGGCTGCCGCCGAGCGTCGGCAGGTCCTTGATATTCTGGCGCGACAGCACCAGCGCCGTCGGGCGCTGCTCCTCCATGGCGATCTTCCATGCGGCTACCGTCTCACGGGCATCGGCCGGACGCAGCACCACCACCGAGCGTTCGCCCTCGTGGTTGCGCAGTTGTTCCATCAGGCGCAACTGAGCCTCGTGTTCCACCGGCTGGTGCGTCGGACCGTCCTCGCCTACGCGGAACGAATCGTGTGTCCAGATGAACTTCACCGGCAGGCGCATCAGCGCCGAAAGGCGCAGTGCAGGCTTCATATAGTCCGAGAAGACGAAGAAGGTACCGCAGGCCGGAACGATTCCGCCGTGCAGGGCCATACCGTTCATGATGCAGGCCATCGTAAATTCGCACACGCCCGGCTGCAGGAAGCGGCCGCCCATATCCTCCTTGGAAATGGCACGGGTCTTTTTCAGGAAGCCGTCGGTTTTGTCCGAGTTGCTCAGGTCGGCCGAAGCGACGATCATGTTCTCGACCTTTTCGGCCAGCACGCCCAGCACAGCAGCCGAAGCGGCGCGCGTAGCGACGTTTTCACCGCACTTGATGCCGAGGTAATCGATCGCAGGCAGTTTGCCGGAAGGAACTGGTCGAGTTTTTCGGCCAGTTCGCCGTTGGCAGCGGCCCAACTCTTCTCCTCTTCGCGGCGCAGTGCCACCCATTTACGCAATTCGGCAGCCCGCTCGGCATAGAGTTTTTTCACGTCGTCGAAAATCACGAAAGGATTTTCGGGATCGCCGCCCAGGTTAGCCACCGTTTTGGCGATGTCGGCCCCGGCAGCCGTCAGCGGCTGGCCGTGTGTCGAAACTTTGTTCTCGAAGCTCTCGCCCTCTTTGCCGAGTGCGCCCTTGCCCATTACCGTATGGCCAACAATCAGCGTCGGTTTCTCGGTTTCGTTCACGGCACGGGTCAGCGCCATGCGAATCTCACCGCCGTCGTTGCCGTCGATGCTGATCACGTTCCAACCCCACGCCTCGTATTTGGCCACGATGTCCTCGGTCGACACCTCGTCCACCTTCGTCGAAAGCTGGATGTTGTTCGAATCGTAGAACATGATAAAGTTGTGCAGTCCGAGGTGGCCGGCGATACGGCCCACGCCCTGGGATACCTCCTCCTGGATGCCGCCGTCGGAGATGAATGCGAAAGTCTTGTGCGCCATCCATTCGCCGAAACGCTCAACCATGAAACGTTCTGCGATCGCCGCGCCGAGAGCCATCGCATGACCCTGTCCCAGCGGACCCGAAGTATTCTCGATAGCCCGTTTCAGGTCACGCTCGGGATGACCCGGGGTCGGGCTGCCCCACTGGCGGAAATCCTTGAGCTCGTCGAGCGTAAAATAGCCAGCCAGCGCCAACACCGAATAGAGCATCGGCGACATGTGGCCCGGATCGAGGAAGAAACGGTCGCGCAGCGGATAGGTGGGATCGTCGGGATTGTATTTCAGGAACTCGGTATAGAGGATGTTGATAAAGTCGGCACCGCCCATCGCTCCTCCGGGATGGCCCGACTTCGATTTCTCTACCATTGAGGCCGCCAGTATCCGGATATTGTCCGCGGCCAACGTCGTTACGTCTTTCATCTGCTTTAGTTTCGCTTTAAGTTAGTTATTTGGATAGTTAATTCGTTCCTCCACGGGTTGCAAACCCTCACCCGAATTTACAATTATACGAAGTACAAGTAAGGACAGCGGTGCAACGAACTATGGAATGCACACAACACCCTCCTTCAATTGCAACCAGAACACTATTTAACAGCCTATTATATTTCCGCTGCTTCAGATTCGGACTCCGGATTCCGTTCGGGTTCCAAACTTCAGGCTCCCGGTTCCCCGCTACAGGTTGCGACGCTCCGGCCCCGCACTTCCGCATTCCTTTCGGCAACGGGCCTCCGGAACCGGTCCGGTAATCCTGCCGTTCGCCGGACGCAAAGAGCTGCAAAGGTATTCAGCACCGGTAAACACCGTACAAATTTATAAAAAATCGGCAGAGCGCCAAACCGCCGCCCCGCCAAATTGTCAACAATCGGCTCGCCGGAGCTTCTCCCGCACACCTGCAGGCAACAATCCGGCCCGGATCGCACACGGCACATCCATGAACCGCCCGGGGCTAATCCTGCGGTCGTCTCGCGGATACGGAACCACCGCAGGCGCATCCCCCGCTACGCCGGATCTATCTCGGCAGTGAGCCGCAAAACATTTTCGGTAGCGGAACCGACCCGGAAGCGCTCGTCCACCCTGCGGCCGACGATCCAAACGATCTCTCCGTCGGATACGACGACGAACTGCCGCCGTTTATCGGGTAACGACACCTTGCTGTCGACCAAGAAATCGCTCACCTTTTTGTGCCCCGACATCCCGAACGGCACGAAACTGTCGCCATCCCGCCAGCGGCGCACCCGGAGCGGATACCGCAGTTTGGATTCATCGATCAGGGCCACGTTATCGGGCTGCTGCAACGTATCGAGGTCGTCGACCTCGAGGCGTTCGAACCGAATGATATTGCCGCCGCAACTAAGTCGCCGCGTCTGCGCGTCGGCCTCCAGTTCGCACGTATCGTCCGCAGGATCGGCATGACGATAATCCTGCGGCGGTCGATATAGGCCGCATAATCGCGCGAATAAAAATGCTTGCCGGTGCTCTGTCCTTCGTTTTCAAAACTGTGGTAGAGCTGGTTGATTACCTCCGGGTTGAAATGGAAGCCCCGGAGCAATTCGTACACGACGAACTGGACGGGCAGCATCGGATCGATCCGGTCTACCTCGATCGTATGGACATCGCCCCGGCTGAGCACCACCTGCTGGCGCAGCAACGCCATGCCACGGTCGATAAACCCCTGTGCGGCGGTCAGCCGTTCGACATTCGAAGTCATCGTTTCGGTGAACTGCGGCGAAATTTCCTTGATACGGGGGACGATGCCCAGCCGAATTTTGTTGCGCAGGTATTTGGTCGAAGCGTTCGACGAATCCTCGCGGAAAGGAATCTTCTTTTGCAGCGCATAGTCTAAAATCTCCTTGCGTGTGGAGAAGAGCAGCGGCCGGATCAGCCGCCCGTTGGTCACACTGATTCCGGTCAGTCCGCGCAGCCCGGTGCCGCGCAACAGGTTGATAAAAAAAGTCTCCACCGAATCGTCTCCGTGGTGGGCAATGGCGATGTGCGTATAACCGTGTTCGTCGCAGAGGCTGTCGAACCAGTCGTAGCGCAACCTCCGCGCAGCCATCTGCACCGATTCCCCGGTACGCTCCATCTCCCGGAGCGTATCGAAGCGGATGTTGTAGTGCGGTACACCGAGCTTTTCGGCACACTCCGCCACCAACTGTTCGTCCTCTTCGGCCTCGGGGCCCCGCAACTGGAAATTGCAGTGCGCTACGCCGATCCTGTAACCCGACTGGGCGAACAGCGACAACATCACCATCGAATCGACACCGCCGCTGACAGCCAGCAGGATGCGATCCCCGTGCGAGCAGATGTTATGCTCGGCCACATAATTTTCGAATTTACCCAGCAAAGTCTCCATATCGAACTTTATTACAACAACCGGCCTTTATAATACATTGACTTCCATTTCGATATCCACGCCGAAACGTTCCCGGACCTCCTGCTGCACACGGCGGGCCAGAGCGAGCACCTCGCTGCCGGACGCCCCGCCGTAATTGACCAGGACCAGTGCCTGCCGCTGGTGCATCCCGACACATCCCTCGCGTTTTCCTTTCCAGCCCGCACGGTCGATCAGCCAACCCGCTGCGAGCTTCACACGCTCCGCATCCACGTCGTAAAAAGGCATGTCGGGACAGCGTTCGCGCAGACGCAGCGCAAACTCGCGCGGCACCACGGGATTTTTGAAAAAGCTGCCGGCGTTGCCCAGTTCCTGCGGATCGGGAAGTTTGCTGCGGCGAATCCCGACCACCGCATCGCGCACGCGCTGCAACGTCGGGCCGCCAGCCTCCGCGACCTTCGCATTCAGGTCGCCGTAACCGAGCCGGAACACGGGATTCAGGTCCAGTGCGAAAGTCACCGAAAGGATGATCGCACGGCCGCGCAATTCACGCTTGAACACGCTGTCCCGGTAACCGAAAGCGCATGCTTCACCGGCAAGCACCTCCACCCGGTCGAGATCCGGACGGTAGAGCTCCACCTCGCGGATCACATCCTTCACCTCGGCGCCGTATGCCCCGATATTCTGCACCGGCGCGGCGCCCACATAACCCGGAATCAGCGAAAGGTTCTCCACTCCGCCGTAACCGCACCCGACGGCCCATGCCACGAAATCATCCCACTCCACACCGGCTTCGGCACGTACCAGCACCTTGTCCGCCCCTGCGGAAAGCTGTGTGACACCCCGCGCTACAGGGTGCAGGATCGTACCGGGATAGTCCCGGGTAAAAAGCACATTGTTGCCGCCGCTGAGCACATACCACGGTTCACCGGTCTCCCGTTGGCGCACAAAAAACGCCCGGAGCTGTTCCGCGTCCGAAAATTCGGCATACCGTGCCGCCGAGGCCTCGACCCCGAAACTGTTCAATGCCCTGAGGGATATGTTGGTTTTGCTGTTTTCCATTCGTCATCCGAGTTGTAACGCCGCTTGTCTCCCGTCCCGCAATACGGCGGACGGTGTCCGTCGCACGGAACGTACCGCGAACCGTGATACAAATGTAGCCAATTTGTATGACAATTGGTATTATAAAGCCCATTCTCCGGGATCCGGCCGCAAATCCATCCTGTTTCCCATTCCGGCCCGCACCGGCGCTCCTCGTCTTATTTCCTATCCCAATAGTCCTCTTTCCCCGGCAGCTTCACATCCCGCCCTTCCCTGATCCGAAGCTGCGCATGATCCTGTACCGCGAATCGTCCGCCCCCCCGCAAATCATCGTAGACATTCACTTTTCGGCAAAAACCGCTGGCTGTCCGGCGATTTTTTCTTAACTTTAGTTGTTTTTATTCCGTATGCACTCCAAAAAATATTAAATATGTTTACAGATAAAGATTTGGCGCAGATCAGCGCGCACGGGCTCACCCCCGAACAGGTCGAACGGCAGATGTCCTACTTCGGCAGCGGCTTTCCCTACCTGAATATCGACCGGCCCGCTGTTGCGGACGACGGCATCCGGACCCTCGACGAACGGCAGGTGGCCGAATACGCCAAGCGCTACGACGAGTTCTCGCAGGGCAAGCGCATCGTAAAATTCGTCCCGGCCTCGGGTGCAGCCACGCGGATGTTCAAAGCGCTGTTCGAATACCTGGAAAGCGGGGTTTCGAATCCCGCCACGGAAGAGCTCCTCGCGAACCTCGACAAGTTCGCCTTCGCGGAAGAACTGCGCAGCAGGCTCGGCGGCGAGACGGCCCCCGAAAAAATCATCCGCGGAATCGTCGCTCGGGAAGGGCTCGGTTACGGCAGCCTGCCCAAAGCGCTCATCCTGTTTCACCGCTACGGCGACGGGAACCGCACCGCGCTCGAGGAACACCTCAGCGAAGGGGCGCTCTACGCCGCCGACCGCGACGGGAAGGTGAACGTCCATTTTACCGTTTCGCCCGAACATCTCAACGCTTTCAAGGCGCGCGTCGGGCAGGTGCTCCCTGCCTTCGAAAAGCGCTACGGCGTCCGGTACGAGATCAGCTACTCGCAGCAGAAACCGTCCACCGATACGATCGCCGCCACACCCGGCGGGGAACCGTTCCGCGAGGAAGACGGTTCGTTGCTGTTCCGTCCGGCGGGACACGGCGCGCTGCTCGAAAACCTCAACGAGATCGATGCCGACGTCATCTTCATCAAAAACATCGACAACGTGGCGCCCGACAGGCTGAAAACCGATACCGTCACCTACAAGAAGGTAATCGGCGGAGTGATGCTCGCCTTGCAGCAACGCTGCCACTCCTACCTGCGCAGCCTCTACAACGGACTCAACGACAAAGTGCTGATCGGCGAGATCGCACGCTTCACCGAGGAGCGCCTCGGACAGCGGCTGCCGCGCGATTTCGAACGGTTAAGCCTGTTGCAGCGGGCCGACCTGCTTTATAAGCTGCTCGACCGGCCCATCCGGGTCTGCGGTATGGTGCGCAACGAAGGCGAACCGGGCGGCGGCCCGTTCTGGGTGACCGCACCCGACGGGAGTCAGTCGCTGCAAATCGCCGAGTCGTCGCAAATCGCCCCGGGCCAGCGCCAGCTGATGAACGCCGCAACGCACTTCAACCCGGTGGATGTCGTGTGCGGCACGAAAAATTACCGGGGCGAACACTTCGACCTGCGCAAATATGTCGATCCGTCGACCGGCTTCATCAGCCAAAAGTCGAAAAGCGGCCGCGAACTGCTCGCCCAGGAGCTGCCGGGACTGTGGAACGGTTCGATGGCGCACTGGAACACCGTTTTCGTGGAAGTGCCCGTCACCATTTTCTCTCCGGTCAAGGTCGTGGGCGACCTGCTGCGCCCGCAGCACCAAGCCCTGTAAAACCCGATACGGGCCGGGCCGGCAGCAAGCCCGGAAAATCGATCGCGCCAACTTCAGACCCGGTAACGGCCCAGCATAAATTTTGTTATCTTTGTGCGGGCTGTTACCGGGACTGTACAGGGTACAGGGTACAGGGTACAGCGCACGGAACGGTCCGATAACCCGACCGGGGCAATCGCCGACGGCACGCCGATACAGGCCGCCGAGCGGCAACCTTTCCGCAAAACGTACAGCTATGGCCAAATCCGGCAAACGTTCGTTCCGCGACTCCGTCGATATGCACGCCGCGCTCTGCAAGCAGATTGCGGCGCGGCAGTTCGCACCGGTGTACCTGCTGATGGGCGACGAACCTTACTTTATAGACTCGCTGACCGGCCTGCTCGCCGGAAGTATCCTCACCGAAGCCGAACGGGCTTTCGGGCAGGTAGTCGTCTACGGCAAGGAGAGCGAAGCAGGCGCCGTAATCAACCTCTGCCGCCAGATGCCGATGATGGGCGCCTACCAGGTCGTGATCGTCCGGGAAGCGCAGCAGCTGCGCGGTCTGGAAAAGCTTTCGCTCTACACGCAGGCGCCTGCCGCAACGACGATCCTCGTACTGTGCCACAAGGAGAAAAACATGGACAAGCGCTGGCAACTTTACAAGCATATCGAGGCCAAAGGTATCGTCTTCGAGAGCGTGCGGCCGCGCGATTACGAGCTCCCGGCATGGATTTCCGAATATGCGCGCAGCAAAGGTTTCACGCTCGACGCGAAGGCCGCCGCGATGCTGACCGACCACCTCGGTGCGGACATCGCGAAGA
>VOFJ01003051.1_pt1 | contig 41711 bp, 43 predicted proteins | sample 5384081 | NCBI WGS metagenome assembly VOFJ01 (sample SAMN12384729, study PRJNA508395) | human gut metagenome | isolation source: healthy gut I | host: Homo sapiens
AGCCATTCACATTGTAAAACGTCCCAGCCTTATCTCCGTCCTTCAAGGTGACGATAGCCTTCTTGAAGTTGTTAGCGCGCCCCTCCAGAAGCCCGGCTTTGGTAAAGCGGCTCTTGAGTTTGCCCATGTAGTTCACGGTGTTCACATTCGTCACGACGACGTTATACATCTGCTCTACGGCATTGCGAATCTGCAGCTTGTTAGCCCTCACGTCAACGATAAAACCGTAGCGATTCAACTTTTCGCCCTGAATCGTCATTTTTTCGGTCAAAACCGGCTTAATAATAATTTCCATTGTGTGTCTTGCGTTTTTAAGCTAACATCGTATTCAAAACATTCTCGGCACCTTCCACCATCACGATCGCCGATGCGTTCATCACGTCGTAGGTGCAGACGTTCTGAGCCAGCACGGGCTGTACGTAAGGCAGGTTGCGGCACGAAAGCTGAAGATTGGCGTTGGACTCCGGGAGAACCAGCAACACTTTCTTGTCTGCAACTTTCAGTGCGTCGGCCAAAGCCACGACAGCCTTGGTCTTGGGAGCATCCAGCGAGAGGGTTTCCACGACGCTGATCGCACCTGCCTGAGCCTTGTAGGTCAAAGCGCTGCGACGAGCGAGCTGCTTGAGCTTCTTGTTGAGCTTGAAGCTGTAATCGCGGGGCTGGGGACCGAAGATACGGCCGCCGCCCGGAAACAGCGGAGACTTGATGCTGCCGCAACGGGCGCCGCCGGTGCCTTTCTGACGCTTGAGCTTGCGCGTCGAGCCGGCGACTTCGTTGCGCTGCTTCGACTTGTGCGTACCCTGACGCTGATCAGCAAGATACTGCTTCACGTCGAGGTAGATAGCGTGGTCATTAGCCTCCACGCCGAAGACGGCGTCCGAAAGAACTACCTTACGACCCGTTTCTTTTCCTTGTGTGTTTAAAACAGCTAATTCCATACTACTTCTCAATTGTTAAATAAGCACCCTTTGCTCCCGGAATCGAACCTTTCACGAGGATAAGGTTGCTCTCAGGAATAACTTTCAATACGCGCAGGTTCAAAACCTTGACCTGCTCACCGCCCATCTGGCCGGGCAAGCGCTTGCCCTTGAAGACGCGCGAGGGATAGGACGATGCGCCCAGCGAACCGGGTTTGCGCTGACGGTTGTGCTGACCGTGGGTCTGTCCGCCCACGCCGCCGAAACCGTGACGCTTCACAACGCCTTGGAAGCCTTTACCTTTCGATATCCCGGTCACGTCCACCCAGTCCTCTTCCGAGAAGAGTTCCACAGTAAGCGTGTCGCCGAGATTCACTTCGGGCATACCCTTGAATTCAGCCATTTTGCGCTTAGGGGTAGTGCCGGCTTTCTTGAAGTGTCCTAACAAACTGCTGCTGGTGTGCTTTTCACTTTTCTCGTCATAGGCAATCTGTACCGCTTCGTAGGTGTCCTTCTCCACGGTCTTGATTTGCGTAACAACGCACGGCCCAGCCTCAATGACAGTGCATGGTATATTCTTACCCTCGGCACTGTAAACGGAAGTCATTCCGATTTTCTTTCCAATAAGTCCTGACATTTGTTGTCGATTGTTTGTTATAAATAAAGTGATCTTTCGTTGCTATACTCAACAGGTACAAGCCTTCCGTTATCACACCTTGATTTCGACCTCCACACCTGAAGGAAGCTCCAGTTTCATCAGCGCGTCGATCGTTTTGGGCGTCGACGAATAGATGTCGAGGATGCGCTTGAAGGTGCAGAGCTGGAACTGCTCGCGGGCTTTCTTGTTGACGAAAGTCGAGCGGTTCACCGTGAAAATCTGCTTGTGCGTGGGAAGGGGCACAGGACCGCTCACAACGGCGCCCGTGCTCTTCACAGTCTTCACAATCTTCTCGGCCGATTTGTCCACGAGATTGTGATCGAATGACTTTAACTTGATTCTAATCTTCTGGTTCATATGTTTTCTTATTCTATATCCTTACGTTTACCACTCGCTTTCTCGATGATCTCCTTGGCCAAGTTGGCAGGAACTTCCTCGAAGTGCGAGAACTCCATGGACGAAGTGGCGCGGCCCGACGAAATGGTGCGGAGCACGGTCACATAGCCGAACATTTCCGACAGGGGAACCTTGGCCTTCACGACGCGAGCCGTGCCCTTGGACTCCATGCCGGTGATCTGTCCGCGGCGTTTGTTCAGGTCGCCGATGATATCACCCATGCTCTCCTCAGGGGTCACGACCTCCACGGACATGATGGGCTCCAGAATCACCGAACCGGCCTTGGGAGCAGCTGCGCGGTAACCGTTACGGGCAGCGATCTCGAACGAGAGCTGGTCGGAGTCTACCGGGTGGAACGAACCGTCCTTGAGGGTAACCTTCATCGAGTCCATCTTGTAGCCGGCCAGAGCGCCGTTGTCCATCGCCGAAGCAAAACCTTTCTGAACAGAAGGAATGAACTCCTTGGGAATATTACCGCCCTTGACCTCATCCACGAACGTGAGTCCGATCTGACCTTCGTCGGCGGGACCGATCTCGAAGATGATGTCGGCGAACTTACCGCGACCGCCGGTCTGCTTCTTGAAGACCTCGCGGTGCTGAACCGTCTTGGTGAGCGCCTCCTTGTAGTTGACCTGAGGAGCGCCTTGGTTGATCTCAACACCGAACTCGCGGCGCAGACGGTCTACGATGATATCGAGGTGCAGCTCGCCCATACCGCTGATGACGGTCTGTCCCGAATCCTCGTCGGTCTTCACCGTGAAGGTCGGGTCTTCCTCGGAGAGCTTGCCCAGCGCGATGCCGAGCTTGTCGAGGTCTTTCTGCGTCTTGGGCTCGATAGCCAGACCGATCACCGGTTCGGGGAAGGTCATCTGCTCCAAAACGATCGGTGCGTTCTCGGCGCAGAGCGTGTCGCCCGTGCGAATCTCCTTGAAACCTACGGCAGCGCAGATATCGCCGGCGCCGACGGTCTCCATCGGATTCTGCTTGTTGGCGTGCATCTGGTAGATACGGCTGATACGCTCGCGCTTGCCGCTGCGGGTATCCAGCACATAGGAACCTGCGTCCAGTTTACCGGAGTAAACGCGCACGAAAGCCAGACGGCCTACGAACGGGTCAGTAGCGATCTTGAACGCCAGACCGCAGAACGGATCGTCCTCGGAGGCGTTACGCGTCTCTTCCTTCTCGGTTTTGGGGTTGATACCCGTCACTGCGGGCACGTCGAGCGGCGAAGGCAGGAAAGCCATCACGTAGTCGAGCAGTTTCTGAACGCCCTTGTTGTGGAACGACGAACCGCAGAGCATCGGCACGACCTGCATCGAGATCGTGGCCTTGCGGATAGCTGCGAGCAGCTCCTCGGCCGTGATCGAATCCGGATCCTCGAAGAATTTCTCCATCAGGGCGTCGTCGGTCGCCGCAACCTCTTCGATGAGCTTGGCGCGCCATTCGGCAGCCTCGGCCTTCATCGATTCGGGAATCTCCTTCAGCTCGAAGTTGTCGCGCACGGTCTTGTCGTCGTAGTAGTAGATCGCATTATTATATATAAGGTCTACCAGACCCTCGAACTTGTCCTCGGCACCGATGGGAAGAACGACCGGCAGGGCCGTCGCACCGAAGTGCTCCTTGATCTGCGCGCACACGGCCAAGAAGTCGGCGCCGGTACGGTCCATCTTGTTGACGTAACCCAGGCGGGGTACGCGGTACTTGTCGGCCTGACGCCATACGGTCTCGGACTGGGGCTCAACGCCGCCCACGGCGCAGAACGTCGCAACGGCGCCGTCCAGCACACGAAGCGAACGCTCCACCTCGGCGGTGAAGTCCACGTGGCCCGGGGTGTCGATCACGTTGATCTGGTAGGTCTGGTCCTTGTAGTGCCAGAATGCGGTCGTAGCGGCCGAGGTGATGGTGATACCGCGCTCCTGCTCCTGAACCATCCAGTCCATCGTCGCTGCGCCTTCGTGCGTCTCGCCGATCTTGTGGGTTTTACCCGTGTAAGAAAAGGATACGCTCCGACGTGGTGGTCTTACCGGCATCGATGTGAGCCATGATGCCGATATTGCGAGTGTAATTTAAATCTCTGGTTGCCATCTGTCAATCCTCTTTTAGAATCTGAAGTGTGCGAATGCCTTGTTGGCCTCGGCCATGCGGTGCATCTCCTCCTTGCGTTTGAAGGCGGCGCCCTGCTGGTTGAAGGCATCCATTATCTCTGCTGAGAGTCGATCTGCCATCGTCTTGCCGGCGCGCTTGCGGGAATAGAGGACAAGGTTTTTCATGGAAATAGAAATCTTGCGCTCCGGACGAACCTCCATCGGAACTTGGAACGTCGCACCGCCGATACGCTTCGATTTCACTTCGACTTGGGGTGTGATGTTCTCAAGGGCCTGTTTCCAGATTTCCAACGGAGATTTATCAGCATCCTTCATCTTCTCGCCCACGATCTCTACGGCATCGTAGAAAATGTTGTAGGCAATACTCTTCTTACCGTCCAGCATAAGGTTGTTGACGAAACGGGTCACAGCCACGTCGCCGAACTTGGGATCCGGAAGTAGAATTCGCTTTTTTGGCTTAGCTTTTCTCATTGTTTATTCGAAAATTGTCTAATTAATGTTTCTTGTGATTATTTACCGGCCTTGGGGCGTTTTGCACCGTACTTCGAGCGACGCTGACGACGGCCGTCCACGCCTGCCGAGTCGAGCGCACCGCGCACGAGGTGGTAACGTACACCGGGGAGGTCCTTCACACGACCGCCGCGGACGAGCACGATGGAGTGCTCCTGCAAGTTGTGGCCTTCTCCGGGGATATAGGCGTTGACCTCCTTGCCGTTGGTCAATCTTACACGTGCTACCTTACGCATAGCCGAGTTAGGCTTTTTCGGGGTCGTGGTGTACACGCGGGTACATACGCCTCGGCGCTGGGGACACGCGGCGAGTGCCGGAGATTTGCTCTTATCCTCCATGCGAACTCGACCGTTTCTCACTAACTGTTGAATAGTTGGCATTTCTTAAACTGTCCTTTTAATTGTTAAAAAATCTATCTCCATTGTCCAAAATGGACTGCAAAGGTACGCATTTTTTCGGAATTACAATATATATGAGCATCTTTTTTCGCTGTTTTCCTGCATTTCAGCCGTTTTACAATTCTTTTTGCTGATACAAATCGAAAATATATAACTTTTTACTTATATACAAATCAACAACCGGCTATTTATCATCGGCTTACATCCGTTCCGAACGCCGGCACGCACCGACCGCGGCATCGCGGCCATCCGGCCGATTTCGCTATATTTGCAAAAATTCCGAACGAAGCATGAAACGACTCCTCACGACTTTTGCGTTCGCACTGGCGGCGCTCTGCATTTCGGCCTGCGACAGCCGCCGCCAGCCCCTTTTCACGGCCAATCCGCTCGGCGCGGGACCGGTCCTGCTCACCGTGTCCGCCGCGCGGATCCCGGCGTCGCATCCGGGGCTTTACGACGCATTCACGACCGACCGGACTCCCGAAGGAGAGACCGTGCTGCGCTTCACGCTGGCCGGGGAGCCGGTCATGAGGCACGGGCGTACGGCGACGAAATCGAATCGATCGAAATTTTCGGACCGGGAGTCGGATCGACGGACGGCATCGCGCCGGGAACGGACGTAAAACACCTTTTCGAAAACGGCGGCATCTCCCAGACCGACAACGACGGACGGCTCGTCATCACCCTCAACGGCATGACATACAGAAGTTTCGGGACTCGGCGAAGAAGGCCGGGAAAAGCTCGGAAAAGCGCACGCCGGCGGCGTCACCCCGCGCATCTCGGCGCAGGACTTCAACCCCGGCGCCAAAGTGACGAGCATCCTGATCAATTAACCGCCCGCAAAGCACCGCCGCGGCACGTCGGCGACACCCTGCGCCGGCGCAGCAAAACAGCAGCCCACACCAGCCCACGCAACGGAACAGCAGCAGAGCAGCGCGACAGCGGTACAGCACGACACCGCCGCGACACGGCAACGCCCGTCCGCGTCCGGCACAACGGCTGCGGAAATCCGCATCCGCCGCCGCACCCGGAGACGCTCCCCGCAGGAGCGCCTTTTTTCACACCCTTTTGCACCCTGTAAAACATTTTTTCCTATCTTTGCAGGAAATCCGCAACAAAGCGACAAATCAGAACCGAGCTATATCATGGAGTACAATTTCAAGGAGATCGAGTCCAAGTGGCAGCGCCGCTGGCAGGAGGATAAAACCTACAAGGTCGAGACCGATCCGTCGCGGCCCAAATTCTATGTGCTGGACATGTTCCCCTATCCGTCGGGCGCCGGCCTGCATGTGGGCCACCCGCTGGGCTACATCGCCTCGGACATCTACTCGCGCTACAAGCGCCAGAAGGGCTTCAACGTCCTGCATCCGATGGGCTACGACGCCTTCGGCCTTCCGGCCGAACAGTACGCCATCCAGACGGGCCAGCATCCGGCCGTCACCACCGAGCAGAACATCGCCCGCTACCGCGAGCAGCTGGACAAAATCGGCTTCTCGTTCGACTGGGACCGCGAAGTCCGCACCTGCGATCCGGGCTACTACAAATGGACGCAGTGGGCGTTCCTCAAAATGTTCGGCTCCTACTACTGCAACGACAGGCAGCAGGCCCGCCCGATCGAGGAGCTGACCGCAGCCTTCGAGCGGAACGGCACCGAAGGGCTGAACGTCGCCTGCACACAGGAGCTGCACTTCACGGCCGAAGAGTGGCGCGCCATGTCGGAGGCCGAGAAGGAGCAGACGCTGCAGAACTACCGCCTTGCGTTCCGCGCGGACACGATGGTAAACTGGTGTGCGAAGCTGGGAACCGTGCTGGCCAACGACGAAGTGCACGACGGACTTTCGGTCCGCGGCGGCTATCCGGTCGAGCAGAAGCGCATGAAGCAGTGGCTTCTGCGCGTGACGGCCTACGCCCAGCGCATGCTCGACGGACTGGACAAACTCGCATGGAGCGACTCCCTGAAGGAGATCCAGCGCAACTGGATCGGCCGCTCCGAAGGCGCTCAGGTCTTCTTCGACATCAAGGATTCGGACCGGAAACTCGAAATATTCACCACCCGCCCCGACACGATCTTCGGCGTCACCTTCATGGTCATCGCCCCGGAACACGAGTGGGTCGACAGCCTGACGACGCCCGAAAACCGGGCCGCCGTCGAGGAATACATCTGTCAGGCCAAGAAGCGTTCGGAACGCGAACGCATCGCCGAGACGAAACGTGTAAGCGGCGTGGCTACAGGCTCTTACGCCGTCAATCCCTTCACCGGCAAAGCCATTCCGATCTACATTTCGGACTACGTGCTGGCAGGCTACGGCACGGGCGCCATCATGGCCGTTCCGGCGCACGACTCGCGCGACTACGCCTTCGCCCGCCACTTCGGGCTGGAGATCGTTCCGGTAGTCGAGGGCGGCGACATTTCGCAGGAGTCGTACGACGCCAAATCGGGCAAAGTAATCAACTCGGATTTCCTCAACGGCAAGGATGTAAAAGAGGCGATCGGTCTCATGTTCGACGAAATCGAGCGGCGCGGATTGGGCCGCAAGCGCATCAACTACCGCCTGCGCGACGCCATCTTCTCGCGCCAGCGCTACTGGGGCGAGCCGTTCCCGATCTACTACAAGAACGACATCGCCTACCCGCTCGCCGAGGACAAACTGCCGCTCGAACTGCCTCCCGTCGCCGACTTCGGCCCCACGGAGCAGGGCGAGCCGCCGCTGGCGCGCGCCAACGAATTGGGCGACGCCGGAGGGCTATCCCTACGAACTGTCGACCATGCCCGGATTCGCCGGGTCGTCGGCCTACTACCTCCGCTACATGGACCCGCACAACGACAAGGCGCTCGTGAGCCGCGAAGCCGACGAATACTGGCGCAACGTGGACCTCTACGTGGGCGGCATCGAACACGCCACGGGACACCTCATGTACTCGCGCTTCTGGAACATGTTCCTCTACGACCTCGGCGTGGTATGCGAGGAGGAGCCGTTCCGCAAACTCGTCAATCAGGGCATGATTCAGGGCCGTTCGAACTTCGTGTACCGCATCGTCGGCACCAACAAGTTCGTTTCGCTGGGTCTCAAGGAGCAGTACCGGACGCAAGCGCTCTACGTGGACGTGAACATCGTCCGCAACGACATCCTCGACATCGACGCCTTCCGCGCGTGGATGCCCGAATACAAGGACGCCGAATTCATCCTCGAAGACGGCAAATACGTCTGCGGCTGGGCCATCGAGAAGATGTCCAAATCGTTCTACAACGTCGTGAACCCCGACTACATCGTCGAAAACTACGGCGCGGACACGCTGCGCATGTACGAGATGTTCCTCGGCCCGCTCGAACAGTCCAAGCCGTGGGACACCAACGGCATCGACGGCGTCTACAAGTTCCTGCGCCGTTTCTGGCGGCTGTTCTACGACCGCGACGGCAGGCTGATCGTCACCGACGAGAAGGCCGACGAGAAGGAGCTGCGCACGCTGCACAAGACAATCAAGAAGGTCAGCGAGGACATCGAGAACTTCTCGTTCAACACCTCGGTCTCGGCATTCATGATCTGCCTCAACGAGCTGGGCGAGTGCAACAAGCGCGAGATCATCGAGCCGCTGACCGTGCTGCTCGCCCCCTTCGCGCCCCATATCGCCGAGGAACTTTGGGCGGCGCTGGGACACACCACCTCGGTCTGCACGGCCGACTATCCGGTCTACGACGAGAAACACCTCGCGCAGAGCGCATTCGAGTACCCGGTTTCGATCAACGGCAAACTCCGCTTCAAGAAAGAGTACGCCACGTCGCTGACGCCCGCCCAGATGCAGGCCGACGTCGTGACGCTGCCCGAAGCGCAGAAATGGCTCGAAGGCAAGACCCCGAAGAAGGTCATCGTCGTGCCGGGCAAGATCATCAACATCGTCATCTGATCCGCACCAAAACGACACGTCCATGAAACGAATCGCAACGACTTTGACAGCACTTCTGCTTATGGCAGGCACCGCAACGGCACAAGACTACGGACAGGCCCGCACGCTGAAAATCTGGGACAACAAGACCGCACCCCACGGCAACGGCATCGCCACGCCCGAACGCGAACCCGAAAGAACCGCCTCACCGACGTTTCGGAAGCGGTGCTCTACATCTTCCCGGCCGCTCCGGAGAAGGCCACGGGACAGGCCGTCGTAATCTGCCCCGGCGGCGGTTACGTGAAGCTGTGCATAGACTACGAAGGCTATGAAATGGCCCAGTGGTTCGCCGAACACGGCATCACGGCCGCCGTGCTCAAATACCGCATGCCCAACGGCCACCCCGAAGTGCCGCTGGAGGACGTCGAGCAGGCCCTTCGCATCATGATGGGACTCGAAGCGGGAGCCACGGGCTTCACGGCGGACAAGGTCGGCATCGTGGGCAGTTCGGCAGGCGGTCACCTCGCCGCCTCGGCTTCGACGCTCGCCCGCACCAAACCCGCCTTCTCGATCCTCTTCTACCCGGTCATCACGGCCGAAAAAGGCAAGGCGCACCAAGGGTCGTTCAACGCCCTGCTGGGCGACAAGCGCAGTGCGGAGACCGACACATGGTACTCGCTCCAGAACCGCGTGAGCAGCGAAACCCCGCCCACCCTGCTGCTGCTTTCGGACGACGACCGCGTCGTCCCGCCCGTAAACAGCACGCTCTACTACAACGCACTGAAGGACAACGGCGTCAAGGCCTCTATGCACATCTACCCAACGGGCGGCCACGGCTGGGGCATCCGCAAGAATTTCAAATACAGGGAGCAGTGGCAGCAGACCGTGCTCGACTGGCTGCAGGGAATCGACAAATAGCCGCTGCACGACCGGCAACAGCAAAGGGCGGGACTTGTAAATAATAAGTCCCGCCCTTTGCTGTTTTCGACAGCCGGCCGCTATACGGAATCCACAATTCCATGCCCATCCTTCACTGCAATCACCAGATATTACAGTGAATTCTACTCTCTACACTGATGACTTTCTGCTTGCATATATGCGCATCTTCCGCAGCATAGCCGATGGCAAGAAAGCAGGTGAACTCATATCCGTCAGGAGCGCCGACCATCCGCTTGACATATTCCGGCTCATTACCGATCGGTATACGAAACGCGCAGGCCAGTCCTTCCGCCGTCGCTGCCAGCAGAATATTTTCCACAGCCGCCCACGCTGAAGCGAAATAGTTGAGCGAACTTTGATCTGCAGGGCGGCACAGCGGACAATCTTTCTGACGGAAAAACGGCAAAACAAGGCAACCGCTCTGCATAAGCATCCGCTGTTGCTTGGGCAACGCATCAACGAACATGGCATACTCGTCCCGATCCATCGTATTCCCGGCAACTTCGAGTCCCGTCTGCTGAATATTCCGCGTATTCTCTGAAACCGGCGAGATAATCCGCCCGATCCTTTCTTGCCCCCGCACCACCACAAACTCGAACTGTCGCAGGTGATCGTTGGTCGGCGCCTTAAACGCGGCCCCCAATATCCTTTTCAACACTTCATCATCGACCTTCCTGTCCGAAAAATCGCGGACGGTTCTTCTTTTCTCCAGTACCTGATAAAATTCCATCGTGATATAATCAATAATGTTTAATTTATTTAACCGTTGCAAAGTTAGGTCCTGACATTGTTATATATTTGCGCAATTGTATCGAATAATTGTCGTATATTTGCATTCGAGCCATTAAAAAATCCATGCAGGAAAAAACAATCACTCCTTATGAGTTGCCCGACGTAAAGAACCACTCCTTCTTCTTCGTAGATGCCCGCATCAATCCCGACATCGAAGCCAAACTGCACCGCCACGACGCATGGGAGTTATATTACGTCATCCAAGGATGCGGACAGCGGATGACGGGCGACACTCTGCAGCCATTTTCGGCAGGCGACGTGGCGTTAATACCGCCCTCCATGCTTCATCGCTGGGAATTCGCACCCGACTCGACAGACAAGGACGGACATATCCGTTACCTGATGGTCGCCTTCAGCCACACTTTCGTGGAACGGTGCATGGAGACATTCCCCGAAATGCGAAACAGCCTTGACGGAATAGAATTTCCCGTCAATGCCCTGAACTTCGGCCCGGAAAGCTCCCGCATCATCCGCCAAATGCTTATACAGATGAATGGAACGAACGAATTGGGACGCCTTTGCGAAATGCTCCGACTGCTTTCTGTTGTATTCACTTCGTCCGACACGACCTTTGCAGGCAGGCCCATACGCATCGAACACGACGTAAGGCGCATGCAGCATATCTGCACCTACGTAATGCGCCATTACACCCACACGATCTCCTTAAACGACATCGCCGCAGAAGTGTGCATGAACCGCTCGGCATTCTGCTCCTTTTTCAAACGCTGCAAAGGCATAACCTTTCTGGCATATTTGACCGCATACCGCATCGACACGGCATGCGAGATGCTCAAGACCACACCGCTGTCAATCGCCGAGATCTGTTATGCCGTCGGATTCAACGACATTCCGCATTTCAACCGCCTTTTCAAAAAGGCAAAACAATTGTCTCCGAGAGCGTACAGAGCACGATTCTCCGAACCTGCCTTCAATAAACTCCGGGGATGACATTCCGCCCCAACCTCATCCGGCTTCTTCCCGCCCTTTGTTTTCCGCTGACGGCCCCGTTAAAACCTTCTTGCACTCACCTGCTCTTTCTTTCAGTTTTATTTCTTACCTTTGCCGGAAATAAAACTCCTGCCCGGACAGACTGCGCCCCGCAGAATTCAAACGGATTTGACACTACGCGCTCGGCCGGTGCTGTTCTTTTACAGTCAAAATAAAGCAATATATGGCAGACAACACCATTTTGAGCCGTCTCGACGGCCTGAAACTGAAATACGAGGAGACGGGACAGAAACTCACCGACCCCGAAGTCATCGCCGACGTCAAGCAGTTCGTACAGCTCAACAAGGAGTACAAGGAGCTGGAACCGATCATCGAGACCTCGGAACGTTACCGCACGGCTCTGGCCAACCTCGCCGAAGCCAAGGACATCCTCGCCAACGACAAGGACGAGGAGATGCGCGAAATGGCGCGCGGGGGAGATCACCGAGCTGGAACCCGCCATCGAGCAGATGGAGGAGCAAATCAAACTGCTGCTGATCCCCCAAGGACCCGCAGGACTCGAAGAACGCCATCATGGAGATCCGCGGCGGCACGGGCGGCGACGAAGCGGCCATCTTCGCCGGCGACCTGCTGCGCATGTACACCAAATACATCGAGTCGAAAGGCTGGCGCTACGAAATGACCTCGTTCTCGGACGGCGCCGCGGGCGGCTACAAGGAAGTGGTGCTCAAAGTCACGGGCCAGAACGTCTACGGCACGCTCAAATACGAATCGGGCGTGCACCGCGTACAGCGCGTGCCCCAGACCGAAACGCAGGGCCGCGTCCACACCTCGGCGGCGTCGGTGGCCGTGCTGCCCGAAGCCGAGGAGTTCGACGTCGAAATTTCGATGAACGACATCCGCAAGGACATCTTCTGCGCGTCCGGCCCCGGCGGCCAGTCAGTCAATACGACCTATTCGGCCATCCGCCTGACGCACATCCCGACGGGCATCGTCGTGCAGTGTCAGGACCAGAAATCCCAGCTGAAGAACTTCGACAAGGCGTTCGAGGAGCTGCGTACGCGCGTCTTCAACCTCGAATACTCGAAGTACCTCGACGAAATCGCCTCGAAGCGCAAGACGATGGTCTCGACGGGCGACCGTTCGGCCAAAATCCGCACCTACAACTATCCGCAGGGCCGCATCACCGACCACCGCATCAACTACACGATCTACAACCTCTCCGCCTTCATGGACGGCGACATTCAGGACGTGATCGACCACCTGATCGTGGCCGAGAACGCCGAGCGTCTGAAGGAGAGCGAACTCTAATCCGCCCAAGGCACGCCCCCATGCGCATGCCCGAAAACTTCGACGCGGAGGTTTACGCCGTCGTGGCGGAAATTCCCGCCGGTAAGGTCGTCAGCTACAAGCAGATCGCCCGGCTGATCGGCATGCCCGATCATGCCCGCCGCGTGGGTCGCGCGCTCGCCGAAGCTCCGGCGGGTCTGCCCTGCCACCGGGTCGTCAACAGCGCAGGCCGCACCGTCCCCGGATGGACGCGGCAGCGGGAACTGCTCGAAGCCGAAGGCGTACGCTTCAAGGCCAATGGCTGCGCCGACCTCGCCCGCTGCGGGTGGGAGGAGGTCCGGTAACGCCGCTCTGCAGCTGCCGCGGAATCCGCAAACGCCCGGTCCCAAAGCCGTGTCGGTTCAACGCCGCCCCGAACCAAAGCCACGCCGGACAAAAAACACCCAGTCAAAAGCCGCCCAGTCAAAAGCCGCCCCCGGCCCAAAGCCACTTCCAGTCAAAAGCCGGCCCGGTCCAAAACCACGCCGGCCCAAAAGCCGCATCGTTGTTCCGCCCCTGCCGCTGGGTTCGGAACCATCAGCCAGCCCCAAAGACGCCCGGCAAAAACGGCTCTGCGAAGTCCCCTCCGCAAGACGCACAATTAAAGTCAGCCCGGCAAGACGCGCTGTCAAGGACAGCCCGAAAAGACACCCGGCCCGGCAAAAGACACCCGACAAATGCATCGGCAAATACCGGCCCGCGAAACCCGGCCCGAAAGACCCGCTCCGCACGCAACACCCGGAAAGACCGCCCTGCAAACCGTCCTGCGGACCGAAAATCGCGGGAATTTGGCGTTCCGCAGCAAAACCGTTATCTTCGCACGTACCGAACGACACCGGCGGCCGGGCAATATTCCCGCCCCAGCGACCGTTTACCGGGAAAAAGCACCGCATGAAAAGATACTTTCTGTTTATATCGGCACTCCTCGCCGCAACGCTTCCCGTTGCGGCGCAGCAGCCTTTATATATAGTCAACGGCGTCGAAACCGAGCAGATCGCGTCGATCCCGCCCGACGACATCGAGAACGTCGAGATGCTCCCGGCCGACGAGGAGACCATCGCCCGCTACGGCGACAAAGCCGCAAACGGGGTGATGCTCGTCACGCTCCGCTACGACCAGTCCGCCGTTTTCACCGCCGACTCCACCTTCAGCTGCTACATCGCCCGGCAGGTGAAGTGGGGCGACGACGAACCGGCCGCCCGCATTGTCCTGCGTTACACCGTAACGCCCGAAGGCGACACGGTCGTGGCTCAGGAACTCGAATCGACCGACAGCCGTCTCAAACGCCGCGTGCTCAAAGCCGTCGCCGAAGCGCCCCGCTGGACGCCGGCCCGCAAAAACGGCACACCCGTCGAGAGCGAAGGCATCCTGCACATCCAGCTTCCCGAAGGCAAGCTGATGCCGCGTCAGGTAGAACTGGTCTGGCGCTAACCCATGCAGACGCACTCACATATCACCCTTTCCCAATTGCAGCGGCTCGTGAAGGAGACCCTCCACGAGCGTTTCCCTGCCCGTATGGGTCAGCACCGAAATCTCCGAAATAAAGGTCAATTACTCAGGCCACTGCTACCTCGAACTGGTCGAAAAAGGGGGCGACAACGGCGTTCCGCTGGCCCAGTCGCGCGCCGTGATCTGGCGCACGGCCTACCCCCGCATCGCAGGATACTTCGAAGCCGAAACCGGCCAGCGGCTCGCCGCCGGAATCAAGATTCTGGCCAAGGTCTCCGTCAATTACCACGAACTCTACGGATTCTCGCTCCAGATCACCGACATCGACCCCACCTACACGCTGGGCGACATGGAGCGGCAGCGGCAGATGACCATCGCCCAGCTTCAGAAAGAGGGCGTCTGGGACATGAACCGCGAAGCGCCAATGCCCGTCGTGGTGCAGCGCGTGGCGGTCGTATCGAGCGCCAACGCCGCCGGCTATCAGGATTTCCGCAAGGAGCTGGCCAAAAGCCCCTACCGTTTCGAGGTGACACTCTTCGACGCCTTCATGCAGGGCGCGGCGGCCGAGGAGTCGATCGTCACGGCGTTGTGCGCCGTCGCGGAGCGGATGGACGATTCGATGCCGTGGTCCTCATCCGCGGCGGCGGCTCGGCCAGCGACCTCAACTGTTTCAACGCCTACAGGCTCTGCGCCCACGTGGCGCAGTTCCCGCTGCCGATCCTGACCGGCATAGGCCACGACAAGGACACCAGCGTCGCCGACATGGTGGCCCACACGGCGCTCAAAACCCCGACGGCCGTAGCCGGATGGCTCGTCGAACGGATGACGCAGACCGAAGGCTGGCTCGACTACGCGGCCCTGCAACTGCACGATGCCACGAAAGCCGCCATGCATGCCTCCGAGGTGCGGCTGGAACGGCTCACGGGCGACCTGCGCCAGATGAGCGGCGACCTGCTCACGCGGCAGCGGCTCCGCGCGGAACACCTTTCGGCCCTGCTGCCGGAAGCGGTGCGCAATTTCCTCGCACGGCAGGCCACACGGCTCGACAACGCCGCGGAACTGATCGCCGGCCGCTCCCCGGAGCGCATCCTCCGGCTGGGCTTCGCCGTCGTCCGCACGGGCGGCAAAGCCGTCGTGTCGGCCCGCGGCGTCCGCAAAGGCGACGCCCTCGAAATCGAAGTCGCCGACGGCACGATCCACGGCACCGCACAAAGCACCGAACCGAAATAAAACCGCCGCGGAGTTTTCTCCCCGGCCTGCCTCGGAACCGCCCCAAAGCGGCGGCAGCGAACACGCAACAACAAAAAACAGATATGGCAAAGAAAGAGATGACATACGCCGAAGCGATGGCCGAGATCGAGAAGATTCTCGCCCGCTTCCGCAACGAAGAGATGGACGTGGACAGCCTCGCCGCCGAGGTCAAACGCGCCACGGAGCTGATCGCCGGCTGCAAATCGCGGCTGCGCAAGGCCGAGGAAGAGGTTTCCAAAATACTGGAATCATGATATCCGGGGAAATCGTCATCCGGGAAACCGTCCCCGCCGACCTCGCGGCGATCGTCGAAGTGCATAAAAAGGGCTTCGGCTACGACAAGGAGGCCGGGCTGACCGCCGAACTGCTGTCCGATCCGACTGCCGAACCGGCCGTCTCGCTGCTCGCACTGCGCGACGGGGAGGCCGTCGGCCACATCCTATTCACCCGGTGCCGCATCGCAGGCGCTGAGCCGGACCGGCCGTTGTTCTACATCCTCGCACCGCTCGCCGTCGTTCCCTCCTGCCAGAAGCAGGGCGTCGGCAGACTGCTGATCGCCGAGGGGCTGCAGCTGCTGCGGGAGCGGGGCGCGAAACTCGTCTTCGTACTCGGACACAAGGAGTACTACCCGCGCCACGGATTCATTCCCGGTGCGGAAAAACTGGGATTCCCGGCTCCCTACCCGATCGCGGAAAAACACGCCGACTACTGGATGGCGCAGGCGCTGACCGACGAAGGATTTTCAGGACCCAAAGGCCGGGTCGTATGCGCCGACGCCCTGAACCGCCCCGAACACTGGCGGGAATAAAACCACACCTGCGATGAAAAAGCTTATCAAATGGATGCTCAACCACGTGCCGCGGCCGCTTCTGCAGCGTGTCGCCGGCTGGGCCGTTCCCGCCGCGGGCCTGTTCTACAAAGGCCGGGGTGTCGAATGTCCGGTCTGCGGCTCCCGATACCGCAGATTCATGCCCTACGGCTATGTGCAGCCGCGGGCGAACGCACTATGTCCCAAATGTCTGTCGCTGGAACGCCACCGCCTGCTGTGGCTCTACCTCACGCGTGAGACCGACCTGCTGACGGATTTTCCCCGCACGCTCCACATCGCGCCCGAAGTCTGCATCATGCGCCACCTGAAACCCCACTTCAAAGGGCATCCGGGACAGTACGTCACCGCCGACCTCGAAAGCCCGCTGGCCGACCTGCACTTCGACGTGCAGCAGATTCCGCTGGCCGACGATTCGGTCGACGTGATCCTCTGCAACCACCTGCTCGAACACGTCGCCGACGACCGCAAGGCGCTGCGCGAACTCTACCGCATCCTCAAACCCGGTGGCTGGGGCATCCTGCTCTCGCCCGTGGAACCGGACTACGAACAGACCTACGAGGACGACTCGATCACCGATCCCGAAGAACGGACACGCATCTTCGGACAATACGACCATCGCCGCATCTACGGCGCGGACTACACAGACCGGCTGCGCGCCGCGGGCTTCGAGGCCGCGGACATCGACTACGCCGCGACCTTCTCCGAGGCCGAACGCCGGCTTTACGCCCTGCCGAAAGACCATATTTACGTCGTCTACAAGCACTAAAAAATAAACCAGCCGGTCATATGGCCAACCGGGTTACTGTTTCATCTATCGTAATGTTCTATGACAACCAAGAATTCACCGTAATCAACTCTTTTCTCGAATTTTACATACTCACAGGCATCCCCACATTTTCCGGATATGAAATCGTATAAAACGGATCGATGAATATATTTACAATTGATGGAGGCATCTGGTTATTTAGTTTTTTAATAATCTTATATTTCTCAGTCTGCGGAAGCGAAGCTGCTGCTAGTCCTTTGGATACAATCTTTTGAACGCATGCCCCGTCTACGTCCACACCTGAAATCCCCGTTGGTGTTATTGTATAATCCAAAATAAGGTCAAAAATCAAGCTATGTTCAAGCTCTAAGGGAAAAAGACATGCCTCATCAGCGTAGAACCGGATGTAATTACCATAAGCTGTTACCAAGACAGCGGAAGGAGGTATGCCCCCAATTTGAAACATACTCGTTTTTGTAGGATCTATTGCCACCTCTATTTTTTCGATTTTATAATAAGGGGCTTTGTAATAAACTTCTACATTATATACCTCCTCTTGAGTGCTTGGACCATTCGTAATATCTGCAAAAATGAGAAATTTCCCCGGTTCATCGAAACGTATTCGGAAAAGCGTATTGCTCACTTTCTGCACAGTTGCCTGTCCTGTTTTCAATAGCGTTTCTACCCACGTCAAATTAAAAGCAATATTCGGATAAGACGGATTCCAATAAGTTATCTTGAAATCATAAAATTTACCCAATTCAACAGTAGCCGGTCCTTCGACGATGGGCTTCGGAGTGACTACATTGTAAATTTTAGTTTCTCTATTTGGCTGTACTGTCGAATTAGTAACCTCAGCAGTTATCGTATAAGTTCCTGTTTCGGTAAATTTAGTTCTTATTTTTCCATTTCCAAGATCCGTATAAGGATAAGCACGCCCTGCTTTGGTAACTGTAAACTGATAAGTCGGGTTCGGACATGGAGTATAATCGTATGTGGCTGTAAATTCATATTCCGTATTGAGATCAAGATTTTGTTGTTGTACACCGGTTCCTTGCGGAGAACAATCTATCTGGAATGTCGGCGCAACAGGAGTCGGTGCAATATATGGATATAACGTACTAATTGCCTTCTTATCAGAAATGGAAAACCCCGTATATAAATTTTTGTTTTCAATCAATCCGGATTCATTCATCATAATCGAAGTCGGATCGTATAAATCTCCGGCATGCCAATAATCCAATGATGGCAATTCATCCCCATAATCCAATGCATGTCCCAATCCGACCAAATGCCCTAATGCATGCATGTATAAATATTTAATCTGAGCGATACTTAAATTTTGCCACAAGTCAAAACCTAAATTTAAAGTAATACGGGTCGAATTTACCCCTTTGTATGGTTTATCTACCACTACGGATAGATTGGATATTGGCGACGGAGAATTCGTAACAAACTCAACAGCATATCTCCCCGGATTACTGAATCCGAATTGTATATTGCTCGATTTCTCTTCATAAAGTTTATTCCACTCTTCAGCTGCCTCCCGAATCTGAGACTCATATTGCCCTGAAGGGATAAGTACAATTTCCTGACAGTCTTGATTCAATTTTTGATCTTGTCTGTAGGGAACACGAGTTTTACGATCATTACGTACTTCTTCCACTCGTTGTTTGCTTACAGTCTCATCTCCGATTAAATAGTAGTCTTCGTATTCAACCATTCTGGAGAGATCATAACCCATATATTCAAGAACTTGTATATCGGTAATCACATCTTTTGAATCGGAGAAAATTTCCTCCTGTACAAAGGAGCGTGAACAGGCATTCAGCATAAGCAGCAGGGCAGTCAATATGGGAGTCAACCCCAATTTCAAATAGATAAGTAATTCTCTCATTATTAAACTTTTTAGCAATTTACAATTCATCTAAAGACAATATTAGATCACATAAATAATTGCATAGGCACTTAGAATAGCAAACCTTATATAATTTACAACAAAAATTCTAAAATCATATAAACAAAAAACAATCGTTTCAGCTTCATAAGCCGATAGCATAGTGATTTATCACAAATACCATGCTCTGTACTAATATATACTGCGCCCAAAATCACCCAAATCAAGTCTTAATCTACGCCCCAATGATCTTCTTCTGCCACCGGGGTTCGGCATACGAACCCAAAGAGTAAGCTCTCCGAACCCGCATTAAAACGCCCCGTAACTCAAGTTTCGGGGCGTTTTTCCCCTACTGCCCGTATCAACTCAGTACAGAAAAAACACGATTCCCGTAAAATGGGCCGCCACGGCCAGATTGATCAGCAGGTGCCAGACCATGTGGTGGTAGCGGAATCCCTGCCGGGCGTAGAACCACGCGCCGAGCGTATAGAGCACGCCGCCCGCGGCGATCAGCGCCAGCAGCGGCGTCGACGCCTGCCGCACGAAAAGCGGCATGAAAAATACAATCGTCCACCCCATGACCAGATAGATCGTCAGGCTGAGGGCGGGAATCGTCTTGCGCGAAAGCGACTTGTAGAAGATGCCGAACAGCACCATCGCCCACTGCAGGATCGTGATGAAGACGCCCTGCCACCCTCCGATCACCGACAGCGCGATCGGCGTGTAGCTTCCGGCGATGGCGACGTAGATGAAAATATGGTCGAGGATATGGAACACGGCCTTGTGTTTCGAGGCCGGATTCATCGAATGGTAGAGCGTCGAAGCGAGAAACATCAGGAAGATCGAGATCACGAAAATGCTCACCGACACCGACGCCAGAATGCGGTCGGGGTCGTGCGCGTAGGCCCACACGGCCGCAAAGGGAAGCGCCACGAGCGCCAGCAGCGACATCACGCCGTGCGTGACCGTATTGGCGACCTCCTCCCCCACGGTCGGGACATAAGCATCCTTTTTCTTCGTCATAATCGGGTGTATTGGTCCGATGTGCCAAATTTATGAATTTTTTTCATATCTTTGCCAGCAAGGTTAAGCGGTTAGGCAAAAATGGACTTTTCACGTTACGAAAATCTCCGCACGCTCGTGCGCGCGAACTTCTCGGAGCAGACTCAGGCACTCGTGGACGAGGCGCTGGTCTACGCCGACGGGAAGCTTGCGTCCCTGACCCGCTATGACGGCAGCCCCCTGCTGACGCATGCCGCGGCCGTGGCCGGAATCGTGATCTCCGAAGTGGGACTCGGACGCAACTCCACCATCTCGGCCATCCTGCACGACGTGGTACGTCTGGCCCACAAACAGCTCCCGGCCGAAGAGTTCCTCGCCCTGACCGCCGACATCCGCAGCCGCTTCGGCGAGCAGGTCGTCGGCATCACGATCGGGATGTGCAACATCTCGGAACTGAAACTGAAGGTCGCCAAGGAGCAGGCCGAGAATTTCCGCGACCTGCTCGTCTCCTACTCCGAAGACCCCCGCGTCATCCTCATCAAGCTGGCCGACCGGCTCGAAGTGATGCGCTCGCTGGAGATCTTCCCACACGAGAAGTGGCGCAAGAAGAGCTGGGAGAGCATGAACCTCTACGCCCAGATCGCCCACAAACTGGGTCTCTACAGTCTCAAAAGCGAGCTGGAGGACATCGCGCTGAAATACCTCGAACCGAAGGACTACGAACACATCGTCACCAAGCTCGAAGAGAGCGCCGACGAACGCAAAGCCTTCATCGCGCGGTTTCTGGTCCCCATCGAGGAGCGTCTGCACAAACTCGGCATCAAATACCACATCAAGAGCCGCACGAAGTCGATCTTCTCGATCTGGACCAAGATGCACAAACAGCACGTGCCGTTCGAGGGCGTTTACGACATCTTCGCCATCCGCATCATCATCGACTGCCCGAAAGAGCAGGAGAAGCCGCAGTGCTGGACGGCCTATTCGGTCGTGACGGACTTCTATACGCCCAACCCCAACCGCATGCGCGACTGGATTTCGATCCCGAAGTCCAACGGCTACGAATCGCTGCACACCACCGTATCGGCCGAAGGCCGCTGGGTCGAGGTGCAGATCCGCACCGAGCGCATGGACGCCGTAGCCGAACGCGGCATCGCGGCGCACTGGCGCTACAAGGGGGTGAATCAGGGCGCGCAGACCAGCGAAGTCTGGCTGGGCCGCCTGCGCGAACTGCTCGAAGACACCACCCACTCGCTGGCGCAGCGCTTCGACGCCAAACCCGCTTCGGGCGAGATCTTCGTCTTCACGCCCAACGGCGACCTGCGGAAACTGCCCGAAGGGGCCTCGCTCTTGGACTTCGCATTCGACATCCACACCAGTCTGGGCTCGACGTGCGTCGGCGGCAAGGTCAACAACCGGGCCGTGTCGATCCGCGAGCAGCTGCGCAACGGCGACATCGTCGAGATCCTCACCCAGAAGAACCAGACGCCCAAATCCGACTGGCTCAACTTCGTGGTCACGTCGAAGGCCCGCAACAAGATCAAATCGTTCCTGCGCGAGGAGCAGGCCAAGCATACCCGCATGGGGCGCGAGGAGCTGGAACGCAAGCTCAAGAACTGGAAATTCCCGCTGACCATCGACGAGGCGGTGGCCTATCTGGTCAAATACTTCAAAGTCCGCACGGGCACCGAAATCTACGCCCTGATCGCCACGCAGAAGGTCGATCTGGGGACCATCAAGGAGATCCTCACGCGCCATATTTCGGGCGAAGCCGACGAGCAGCGGCGCGCCGCTGCGGCCGAAGCCGAACGCAACAAGGTCCACAACGCCAAGGAGAGTCCCGCGGCGCAGGACGCGCTGGTTATCGACGACGACATCTCGAAGATCCAGTACAAGCTGGCCAAATGCTGCAACCCGATCAAGGGCGACGAGGTGTTCGGCTTCGTGACGATCAATTCGGGCATCACGATCCACCGCTGCGACTGCCCCAACGCCAAGCGCATGCGCGAGAATTACCCCTACCGCGTCATCGACGCCCGCTGGCGTTCGACGGCCGAAGGCGCTTTCCGCGTCTCGCTGCGCATCGTCGCCGCCGACACGACCGGCATGGCCAACCACATCACCGAAGTCATCAGCCGCGACCTGAAACTCAACATCCGCTCGATCAACTTCGCCTCGCTGGCCAACGGCTGCATCGCGGGCACGGTGAGCGTCGAGGTGCCCGGCGCGGGCGTGGTCAATACGCTCATCCATTCGATCATGCGCATCAAGGGCGTTCAGCGCGCCTTCCGCATCAACAACTGATTCACACACAATTTTACCCACATAACTAAGTAAATGGATAACAACTCTATCAGCGTCTTATTTGCCGACTCGTCGCACGCCCACTACGCCCAGCGTATCTGCGACCTGATCTACGAGTCGGCATTGCAGCGTGGCACGGGCATCGCCAAACGTTCGCCCGAATACATCGCCGCAAAAATGACCGGTGGCAAGGCCGTCGTGGCGCTGGACGGTGAGAAACTAATCGGTTTCAGCTACATCGAGTGCTGGGGTCACGGCGATTTCGTCGCCACCTCAGGACTTATCGTCGATCCGGAGTACCGCCATATGGGACTCGCGGAGCGTATCAAACGACGAACCTTCGAGCTGGCCCGACGACGATTTCCGTACGCCAAGTTATTCAGTATTACTACGTCGCTGCCCGTGATGAAGCTCAATTCGCGCATGGGCTACGTGCCGGTGACCTTCTCGGAGCTTACCGAGGACGAAGAGTTCTGGCGGGGTTGTCAGGGATGCTGCAATTACGACATCCTGCAGCGCAACAACCGGCGCATGTGTCTCTGTACGGGCATGCTGTACGATCCGGCGAAGGAGCCTCCGCAGTCGCAGTCGCGCTGGGCGCCCTACGTCATGTTCTTCAAGAACAAATTCAAGAAACTGTTTCACCTGAAGTAAATAAAACCGATATAAAATGGAAAAGAAGAAAGTAGTTCTGGCGTTCAGCGGAGGTCTGGACACCTCGTTTTGCGTGAAATACCTTTCGGAGGAGAAAGGCTACGACGTTTACACGGCCATCGCCAACACGGGCGGCTTCTCCAAGGAGGAGCTTGCGAACATCGAGAAACGCGCCGTGGCGCTGGGCGCCGTGCGGCACGCCACGCTCGACATCGAGCAGGAGTACTACGAAAAGAGCATCAAATACATGGTCTTCGGCGACATCCTGCGCAACGGCACCTACCCGATTTCGGTCAGCTCGGAGCGCATCTTCCAAGCCATCGCCATCATCGAATACGCCAAGTCGATCGGCGCCGACTGCGTGGCCCACGGCTCGACCGGAGCCGGCAACGATCAGGTGCGCTTCGACCTGACGTTTCAGGTGCTCGCCCCCGAAATCGAGATCATCACCCCGACGCGCGATATGACCCTGACGCGCGAATACGAAATCGACTACCTCAAGAAGCACGGCTTCGAAGCCGACTTCAAGAAGATGGAGTACTCGATCAACAAGGGGCTTTGGGGCACGTCGATCGGCGGCAAGGAGACGCTCCATTCCGAGCAGACGCTGCCCGAAGAGGCCTATCCGAGCCAGATCACCGCATCGGGCGAGGAGCGGCTGAAAATCACCTTCGAGCAGGGCGAAATCGCCGCCGTGAACGGCAGGCCCTACGCCGACAAGGTCGAGGCCATCCGCGCCGTGGAGGCCGTCGGCTCGAAGTTCGGCATCGGCCGCGACATGCACATCGGCGACACGATCATCGGCATCAAGGGCCGCGTAGGCTTCGAAGCCGCCGCCCCGATCCTCATCATCGCCGCGCACAGGATGCTCGAAAAGCACACCCAGACCAAGTGGCAGATCTACTGGAAGGAGCAGGTCGCCAACTGGTACGGCATGTTCCTCCACGAGGCGCAGTACCTCGAACCGGTGATGCGCGACATCGAAGCCATGCTCGTCTCGTCACAGCGCAACGTCACGGGCACCGTCGAACTGATCCTGCGCCCCTACAGCTACACGCTCGTGGGCGTCGATTCGACCTACGACCTGATGAAGACCGACTTCGGCGAATACGGCGAGGTGAACAAGGCGTGGACGGCCGACGACGTGAAGGGCTTCACGAAGATCCTCGGCAACCAGATCAAAATCTACCACAACGTCCAGAAACGCAACGAGAAATGATACGCGCAGGCATCATCGGAGGCGCCGGCTACACCGCCGGCGAACTGATCCGCCTCTTGGTAAACCATCCGCAGGTCCGGCTCGCCTTCGTCCACAGCACCAGCAATGCGGGCAACCGCATCGCCGACGTGCACGGCGGACTGGAGGGCGACACCGAACTGCGCTTCGCCGACACCTGCGACCTCGCGTCGATCGACGTGCTGCTGCTCTGTTCGGCGCACGGCGAGAGCCGCAAATGGCTCGAAGCGCACGACGTTCCCGCCGGCGTGAAGATCATCGACCTCGCACAGGACTTCCGCGACGAGAGCGACGGCTTCGTCTACGGACTTCCGGAGCTGAACCGCGACCGCATCCGCACGGCGGAGCGCGTCGCCAATCCGGGCTGTTTCGCCACGGCGATCCAGCTGGCGCTGCTGCCCCTCGCGGCGGCGGGCCTGCTGACGGGCGAGGTGCACGTGACGGCCGTCACGGGTTCGACGGGCGCGGGCGTAAAGCCTTCGGCCACGACCCACTTCAGCTGGCGGACGGACAACATTTCGGTCTACAAAGCCTTCACGCACCAGCACCTGATCGAAATCGGACGCAACCTGCGACGCCTGCAGCCCGGCTTCGGCAAGGCCGTCAATTTCGTGCCGATGCGCGGCGATTTCGCCCGCGGCATCCTCGCCAGCGTCTACACCGACTGCCCGCTCGACGAGACGGCGGCCCGCAGGCTGTACGAGGATTACTACGCCCCGGCCCTCTTCACGCACGTCGCCGCGGGCAGCGTCGATCTCAAACAGGTCGTCAATACCGACAAGGCCCTGCTGAGCGTGGCCAAGTACGACGGCAAACTGCACGTCGTGTCGGTCATCGACAACCTGCTGAAAGGCGCGTCGGGACAGGCCGTGCAAAACATGAACCTTATGTTCGGACTGGACGAGGGCGAAGGGCTTCGGCTCAAAGCGTCCGCATTTTAGAAACAACGAAATCGCTTTCCGGGATTCGCTTTCCGCCGCATGCGGCGGACCAAGCCCCTGCCTGAGGCGGGGGTTTGGGGGGTAGTCAGAACGTTAGACGGGACGAACGGCGGCATCTGCCGTGATTTTTGGTACTTTACACCTAAAGCAAAATGCCTGAAACAATTAACCGACCAAAAAGCGGCAAAAAAAAAAAATTGACACTATTCAACGTATACTCCCTCTACCCCGTCGAGCCGGTGCGCGGCAAAGGCTGCTTCGTCTACGACGCCGCAGGCACCGAGTACCTCGACCTTTACGGCGGCCATGCCGTCATCTCGATCGGCCACGCCCAGCCCGACTACGTACGGGCCGTGCAGGAGCAGGTCGCACGACTCGGGTTCTATTCGAACTCGGTGGAGAACACGCTCCAACGGACACTCGCCGAAAAACTCGGACGCATCTCGGGTTACGACGACTACCGCCTCTTCCTCTGCAACTCGGGGGCCGAGGCCAATGAAAACGCCCTGAAACTGGCGTCGTTCCACACGGGCCGCAGCAAGGTGCTGGCCATCTCGAAGGCTTTCCACGGCCGCACGTCGGGCGCCGTCGCCGTGACGGAAACCCCTCCATCTGGTCGCCGTTCAACGGGACGCCCCACGTGGAAATCGCCCCCGCTGAACGACCTCGAAGCGGCCCGCGCCAAGCTCGCCACGCGCGAGTTCGCCGCCGTCATCATCGAGGGCATTCAGGGCGTTTCGGGCATCCACTGTCCCACGGACGAATTCCTGCGCGGCCTGCGCGCAGCCGCTACCGAAACGGGCACCCAGCTCGTGCTGGACGAAATCCAGTCGGGCTACGGCCGCACGGGACGCTTCTTCGCCCATCAGTGGGCCGGCATCCGTCCCGACCTGATCACCATGGCCAAGGGCATGGGCAACGGCTTCCCGATCGGCGGCGTGCTGATCGCGCCCCACTTCGAGGCGCGCCCCGGACTGCTCGGCACCACCTTCGGCGGCAGCCACCTCGCCTGCGCGGCGGCCATCGCCGTGCTGGAGGTGATCGAACGCGACGGACTCGTGAAGAACGCCGCGGCGGTCGGCGAATACCTTTTTGGCCGAGTTGCGCCGAATGAACTCCTTGAAGGAGGTGCGCGGCCGCGGCCTCATGATCGGCATCGAGATCGACGGTTCGGGCGCGGAATTCCGCAAAAAACTCCTTTTCGGAAAACACGTCTTCACGGGCGGGGCGGGCTTTTTCGACCGTCGGCTGCTGCCCGCGCTCTGCCTGACGCACGAAATGGCCGACCGCTTTTTCCGCGAAAATAAAATGTGGACGAAGCATTCCGCAGTTTGTAAAACAAGAACCTCTATGAAAAAAATTCACCTGCGTACAAGACATCGGCGACCTCGTCAGGCCGTCGCCGAAGCGCTCGAAATCAAGCGCGACCGTTACCAGTTCACTGGACTGGGGCGCAATAAGACCCTGTTGATGCTCTTCTTCAATTCGAGTCTCCGCACGCGCCTCTCGACGCAGAAGGCCGCGATGAACCTCGGCATGAACGTCATGGTGCTCGACGTCAATCAGGGAGCATGGAAACTCGAAACCGAACGCGGCGTGGTGATGGACGGCGACAAGGCCGAACACCTGCTCGAAGCCATTCCCGTCATGGGGTCCTACTGCGACGTGATCGGCGTGCGGTCGTTCGCCAAGTTCAACGACAAGGCCGAAGACTACGAGGAGCGGGTGCTGGAACAGTTCATCCGCCATTCGGGCCGCCCCGTCTTCTCGATGGAGGCCGCCACGCGCCACCCGCTGCAAAGCTTCGCCGACCTGATCACGATCGAAGAGTACAAGACCAAGGAGCGTCCCAAGGTGGTCATGACGTGGGCCCCGCACCCCAACGCACTGCCGCAGGCCGTGCCCAACTCGTTCGCCGAGTGGATGAACGCCGCGGATTACGACTTCGTCATCACCCACCCCGAAGGATACGAGCTTGCGCCGCAGTTCGTCGGCCGCGCGCGCGTCGAATACGACCAGCGCAAGGCGCTCGAAGGAGCCGACTTCGTCTATGCCAAGAACTGGGCGGCCTACGCCGATCCCAACTACGGCAAGGTCCTCTGCCGCGACCGCGCATGGACCGTCGACGCCGAAAAGATGGCGCTTACGGACAACGCATTCTTCATGCACTGCCTGCCCGTGCGGCGCAACATGATCGTCACCGACGAGGTGATCGAGTCGCCCCGCAGTCTGGTGATCCCCGAAGCCGCCAACCGCGAAATCTCGGCGCAGGTCATACTCAAAAGATTGTTGGAGGGACTCGGATAATGGAGAAAATCACGGTAGTAAAGATCGGCGGCAACGTCATCGACGACCCCGCGGTCCTGAAACGCTTTCTGAAAGAGTTCGCCGCGCTGGAAGGTCCGAAAATCCTGATCCACGGCGGCGGGAAGGTCGCCACGCGGCTCGCCGAACGGCTCGAACTGAAGGTGCAGATGGTCGACGGCCGCCGCATCACCGACAAGGGCACCTTGGACGTGGTGACGATGGTCTACGCGGGTCTGGTCAACAAACAGCTCGTGGCCTCACTGCAGGCCGAAGGGTGCAACGCGCTCGGCATGTCGGGCGCCGACGGCAACGCCGTCACGGCCCGCCGCCGCGCCCCCCAGCCGATCGACTACGGCTTCGTGGGCGACATCGAGAAGGTCGTGACTCGGACGCTGCGCCAACTGCTCAAAGCGGGCGTCACCCCGGTCTTCTGCGCCATCATGCACGACGGACAGGGCACGCTGCTCAACTGCAACGCCGACAGCGTGGCTTCGGCCATAGCCCTCGGCGCGGCGCAGATAGCCCCCGCGGAGCTGGTCTTCTGTTTCGAGAAGAAGAGCGGCGTGCTGCGCGACCCCGATGACGAGACGACCCTGATCCGCGAGATCACCGCCGCGTCGTACGCCGCGCTCAAAGCCGAAGGAACGGTCAGCAAAGGCATGATCCCCAAGATCGAGAACGCCCTGAAGGCCGTCGCAAACGGCGTTCGGAGCGTCACGATCAAACATTCCGACAAAAACGACACGGACGAGGCGGAACGGTTCCGGATCCGAAATTCAAAATTCACAATTCAGAATTGGATAAAAGGACAGAGGCTATCGAACTGCAAAAAAAAAGCTGATCGCGACGCCTTCCGTTTCGTCGCGCGACGAAAGCCGCACGGCCGACCTGCTCGCGGCGTTCCTTGAGGAACGCGGCGCGACGCCCGAACGGCTTGCGAACAATGTCTGGGTGCGTTCGGAGGGATTCGACCCGGCGCGCCCGACGCTGCTGCTGAACTCGCACCACGACACGGTGCGCCCGGCGGCCTCCTATACGCGCGACCCCGTTCACGCGCCGACGGTCGAGGCGACGGCTCTACGGCCTCGGAAGCAACGACGCGGGAGCTTCGGCGGTATGTCTGATACAGACGTTCCTGACCTTCCGCGAACAGCCTCTGCCCTTCAACCTCCTGCTGGCCCTTTCGGCCGAGGAGGAGTGCATGGGCGAACACGGCATGCGCGCCCTGCTTCCGCAGCTGGGAGCGATCGACATGGCGCTCGTCGGCGAGCCGACGGGCATGCAGGCCGCCGTCGGCGAGCGGGGACTGGTGGTCCTCGACTGCGAAGCCCGCGGCAAAAGCGGCCATGCGGCGCGCAACGAGGGCATAAATGCGCTCTATATCGCACTCGACGACATCGCGCGGCTCCGCAGCTTCCGCTTCGACCGCGTATCCGAACTGCTGGGGCCGATCGGCATCGCCGTCACACAGATCGCGGCCGGCACCCAGCACAACGTCGTGCCCGACTCGTGCCGCTTCGTCGTCGATCTGCGCACGACCGACGCCTACACCAACGAGGAGACGGTCGAAATCCTGCGCGGCGCACTGCGCTCCCAAGCCGTGCCCCGCTCGACACGCATCCGCGCCTCGGCGCTCGACGCCGCACACCCGCTCGCACGCGCTGCGCAGGCCGCCGGACGCCGGAGCTACGTCTCCCCCACCACGTCGGACATGGCCCTGATGCCCTTTCCGTCGCTCAAAATGGGTCCGGGAGAGTCGTCGCGCTCCCACACGGCCGACGAATACGTGCTCCTCCCGGAGATCGGGGAGGGAATCGGGATTTACGAAGAATTCATCCGGCAACTCGCCGGAATCCTCTGACGCCGCCCCGCGCGGCAGGCGGCCGAATCCCCGCCGCGAAAGACACCCGCCCCGTGCGGAAGACAGATTTGCAAACGCGGCGCACCGCCGCAAACCACCGGCCGCCGGCAATACGGAACCGGTACGAAGTGAGAAACGAATACACACACGCTATGGCAACCAAACTTTGGGACAAGGGCTTCGAGCCCGACAAGATGATCGAGGAATATACCGTCGGCGACGACCGCGAACTGGACATGCGGTTGGCGAAATACGACGTCGAAGGGTCGCTGGCCCACATCGCCATGCTCGAAAAGATCGGGCTGTTGACCTCCGCCGAACTGGAGGAGCTGACCGCCGGACTGAAAGAGATCGAAGCCGAGATCGAAGCCGGACGCTTCGCGATCGAGCCGGACACCGAGGACGTCCACTCGCAGGTGGAGCTGATGCTCACGCGGCGGCTGGGCGACGCGGGCAAGAAGATCCATTCGGGCCGCTCGCGCAACGATCAGGTGCTGGTGGACCTCAAACTTTTCCTGCGCGACGAACTGCGCCAGACGGCCGACTCCGTAAAAACGCTGTTCGACCGGCTGCAAGGCCTGAGCGAACAATACAAGGAGGTGCTGATGCCGGGGTACACCCACCTGCAGATCGCCATGCCCTCGTCGTTCGGACTCTGGTTCGGCGCCTATGCCGAGACGCTCGTAGACGATATGCGGCTCGTTGCCGCCGCATGGCATATCGCCAACCAGAACCCGCTCGGCTCGGCCGCCGGATACGGCTCGTCGTTCCCGCTCGACCGCACGATGACCACCCGTCTGATGGGCTTCGAAACGCTCCACTACAACGTCGTGGCGGCGCAGATGAGCCGCGGCAAGAGCGAACGCGCCGCGGCCAGCGCCATCGCGGCCATAGCCGCCACCGTAGGCCGCCTTGCGATGGACGTATGTCTCTTCATGAGCCAGAATTTCGGCTTCGTGTCGCTGCCCGACAACCTCACCACGGGATCGAGCATCATGCCCCACAAGAAAGAACCCCGACGTCTTCGAGATCATGCGCGGCCGCTGCAACCGCCTGCAGTCGGTGCCGAACGAAATCGCCCTGCTCACGGCCAACCTTCCGGTAGGCTACCACCGCGACTGCAACTGATGAAGGACATCCTCTTCCCGGCGACGACCGAAATCAAACGCACCCTTTCGATGTGCGACTTCATGCTCGCGCACCTGAAAGTCAACGCCGGCATCCTCGACGACCGAAATACGACTACCTCTTCACGGTGAAGACGTAAACCGGCTCGTACTCGGAGGCGTTCCCTTCCGCGAAGCCTACAAACAGGTCGGCATGGCCGTACAGCGCGGCCAGTACCGCCCGACGCGTGAGGTGCGCCACACCCACGAAGGCAGCATCGGCAATCTCTGCACCGCCGAAATCCGCCGGAAGATGGAACACGTGCTGGAAGAATTCGTCTGAAACCAATCCAAACGGAGCCAAATTTATGAAAAATTTTCATATCTTTGCCGTCAAGGCTTCAGGTTAGGTAAAAATGGACTTTTCACGTTACGAAAAACTCCGCACGCTCGTTCGCGCGAACTTCTCGGAGCAAACTCAGCGCCTCGTTGACGAAGCGCTGGAGTATGCCGACGGGAAACTCGCCGGACTGGTGCGCTACGACGGCTCGCCCCTGCTGGAGCATGCCGCCGCGGTGGCTTCGATCGTGATCTCGGAGGTGGGCCTCGGCCGCAACTCTTCCATTTCGGCAATCCTGCACGACGTCGTGCGGCTGGCCCACAAGCAGCTCCCCGCCGAGGAGTTCCTCGCCTTGAGCGCCGACATCCGCCGCCGTTTCGGAGATCAGGTCGTGGGCATCACCCTCGGGCTGGCCAACATCTCGGAGCTGAAGCTCAAGGTGGCCAAGGAGCAGGCCGACAATTTCCGCGACCTGATCGTGAGCTACTCCGAAGACCCGCGCGTCATCCTGATCAAACTGGCCGACCGGCTCGAAGTGATGCGTTCGCTCGAAATGTTCCCGCGCGAGAAATGGCGCAAGAAGAGCTGGGAGTCGATGAACCTCTACGCCCAGATCGCCCACAAGCTGGGTCTCTACTCGATCAAGAGCGAGCTGGAGGACATCGCCCTGCGATACCTCGAACCGAAGGATTACGAGCACATCGTCACGAAGCTCGAAGAGAGCGCCGAAGAGCGCCGTGCGTTCATCGCCCGCTTCCTCGTGCCGATCGAACAGCGGTTGCACCGCCTCGGCATCAAATACCATGTCAAAAGCCGCACCAAGTCGATCTTTTCGATCTGGACCAAGATGCACAAACAGCACGTCCCGTTCGAGGGCGTCTACGACATCTTCGCCATCCGCATCATCATCGACTGTCCGCAGGAGGCCGAGAAACAGCTGTGCTGGACGGCCTATTCGGTGGTGACGGACTTCTACACCCCCAACCCCAAGCGCATGCGCGACTGGATTTCGATTCCCAAGTCGAACGGCTACGAGTCGCTGCACACCACCGTGTCGGCCGAGGGCCGCTGGGTCGAGGTGCAGATCCGCACCGAGCGCATGGACGCCGTGGCCGAGCGCGGTATCGCCGCGCACTGGCGCTACAAGGGGTCAACCAGGGGGCGCAGACCAGCGAAATGTGGCTGGGACACCTGCGCGAACTGATCGAGGATACGACGCACGCGCTGGCGCAGCGTTTCGACGCCAAACCCGCATCGGGCGAAATCTTCGTCTTCACGCCCAACGGCGACCTGCGCAAACTCCCCGAGGGAGCCACGCTCCTCGACTTCGCGTTCGACATCCACACCTCGCTCGGCTCGACGTGCGTGGGCGGACGGGTCAACGGCCGCGCCGTGCCGATCCGCGAACAACTGCGCAACGGCGACATCGTGGAGATCACCACCCAGAAAAACCAGACGCCCAAGTCGGACTGGCTGACGTTCGTCGTCACTTCGAAGGCCCGCAACAAAATCAAGTCCTTCCTGCGCGAGGAGCAGGCCAAGCATATGCGCATGGGGCGCGAGGAGCTGGAACGCAAACTCAAGAACTGGAAATTCGCCATCACGATCGACGAGGCGGTGGCTTACCTGGCCAAATACTTCAAACTGCGCCTCGGCACGGAGGTCTACGCGCTGATCGCCACCCAGAAGCTCGATTTCGGGTCGATCAAGGAGATCCTGGCCCGCCACCTCTCGGGGCGAGGCCGAGGAGGAGCGCCGCGCGGCGGCCGCCGAGGTCGAACGCCAGAAGGCCGCGCTGCACAGCGCGCGGGAGAGGGCCGCGCCGCAGGACGCGCTGGTGATCGACGACGACATTTCGAAAATCCAGTACAAGCTGGCCAAGTGCTGCAACCCGATCAAGGGCGACGACGTGTTCGGGTTCGTGACGATCAACGCGGGAATCACAATCCACCGCTGCGACTGCCCCAACGCCAAGCGCATGCGCGAGAATTACCCCTACCGCGTGATCGACGCCCGCTGGCGGCAGTCGGCCGAAGGGGCGTTCCGCGTCACGATCCGCATCGTGGCGGCCGACACCACGGGCATGGCCAACCATATCACCGAGGTCATCGTCCGCGATCTCAAACTGGGCATCCGCTCGATGAACTTCGCTCCCGCCGGGAACGGCTGCGTGGCCGGAGAAGTGGCCGTCGAAGTGCCCGGTACGGCCGTCGTGGACACGCTGATCCATCAGATCATGCGCATCAAGGGCGTACAGCGCGCCTACCGCATCAACTAATCCGTACACAACTTTTTACCCACACAAACGATAAATGAATAACAACACAATCAGCGTCGTATTCGCCGACTCGTCACACGCACATTACGCACCGCGTATCTGCGAACTGATCTATGAGTCGGCCCTGCAGCGGGGTACGGGCATCGCAAAGCGGTCGCCCGAATACATCGCCGCAAAAATGACCGGTGGCAAGGCCGTCGTGGCGCTGGACGGTGAAAAACTGGTCGGGTTCAGTTATATCGAGTGCTGGGGTCACGGCGACTTCGTCGCCACCTCGGGACTGATCGTCGATCCCGAGTACCGGCATATGGGACTCGCGGAGCAAATCAAGCGACGAACCTTCGAGCTGGCCCGACGACGATTCCCGTATGCCAAGTTATTCAGTATCACCACGTCGCTGCCGGTCATGAAGCTCAACTCGCGGATGGGGTACACCCCCGTGACCTTCTCGGAACTCACCGAGGACGAGGATTTCTGGCGCGGCTGCGAAGGCTGCTGCAACTACGACATCCTCCAGCGCAACAACCGCCGCATGTGCCTCTGCACGGGCATGCTCTACGACCCGGCCAGGAGGAGCCCGCGAAACAGTCGCGGCTGGCCCCCTACCGGATGTTTTTCCGAAATAAAGTAAAGAAGTTGTTTCATTTGAAATAGGTCAACAAGTTATTGCCCCGGCTCCTGCTCCCGGATCTTGTTGTCGCCGCCTTCGGCGTCGTCTGCAAATCCGACCCCATCCCAAACCCTTCCCCCAGGGAAGGACTTAAATGCCGCTGACGCGGCAAAATCGGGGATTCCGGACGTCGGTTGTTCAAGTACAAATTAAAAACTGTCATAAAATGAAAAAGAAGAAAGTGGTTCTGGCGTTCAGCGGCGGTCTGGACACCTCGTTTTGCGTAAAATACCTCTCCGAGGAGAAGGGGTACGACGTTTACACGGCGATCGCCAACACGGGCGGATTCTCGAAGCCCGAACTCGAAAAGATCGAACGGCGCGCCGTGGAGCTCGGCGCCGCGGCCCACGCCACGCTCGACATCGAACAGGAGTACTACGAGAAGAGCATCCGCTACATGGTCTTCGGCAACATCCTGCGCAACGGGACCTACCCCATTTCGGTAAGTTCGGAGCGCATTTTCCAGGCCATCGCCATCATCGAATACGCCAAGCAGATCGGCGCCGACGCCGTGGCCCACGGTTCGACCGGAGCGGGCAACGACCAGGTGCGCTTCGACCTGACGTTCCAGATCCTCGCCCCCGAGATCGAGATCATCACCCCGACGCGCGACATGACCCTGACGCGCGAATACGAGATCGACTACCTGCGCAAGCACGGCATCACGGCCGACTACAAGAAGATGGAGTACTCGATCAACAAGGGGCTGTGGGGCACCTCGATCGGCGGCAAGGAGACCCTCCATTCGGAGCAGACGCTCCCCGAGGAGGCTTATCCCAGCCAGATCACGGCCGAGGGCGAGGAGCGGCTCAAGATCACGTTCCACGAGGGCGAGCTGGCGGCGGTCAACGGCACGCCCTATGCGGATAAAGTCGAGGCCATCCGCGCCGTGGAGGCCATCGGTTCGAAATTCGGCATCGGCCGCGACATGCACATCGGCGACACGATCATCGGCATCAAGGGCCGCGTGGGCTTCGAGGCCGCCGCGCCGATGCTGATCATCGCCGCGCACAAGATGCTCGAAAAGCACACGCTGACCAAATGGCAGATTTACTGGAAAGACCAGGTGGCGACGTGGTACGGCATGTTCCTCCACGAAGCACAGTACCTCGAGCCGGTGATGCGCGACATCGAAGCGATGCTCCTGTCGTCGCAGCGCAACGTGACGGGAACCGTGGAACTGATCCTGCGTCCGCGCAACTACACGCTGGTGGGCGTCGACTCGACGTTCGACCTGATGAAGACCGACTTCGGCGAGTACGGCGAGGTCAACAAGGCGTGGACGGCCGACGACGTGAAGGGATTCACGAAAATCCTCGGCAACCAGATCAAGATTTTCCACAACGTCCAGAAACGCAACAAGAAATGATCCGGGCCGGCATCATCGGAGGCGCCGGGTACACCGCCGGCGAACTGATCCGCCTGCTGGTGAACCATCCGCAGGCGGAGATCGTCTTCGTCCACAGCACGTCGAACGCGGGCAACCGCCTCGCGGACGTACACGGAGGACTGGAGGGCGACACCGACATGCGATTCTGCGACTCGTACGACCTCGCGGCGGCCGACGTGGTGTTCCTTTGTTCGGCGCACGGGCAGAGCCGGGTCTGGATGGAGGAGAACTCGATCCCCGCAGGCGTGAAGATCATCGACCTGGCGCAGGATTTCCGCGACGAGTCGGAAGGATTCGTCTACGGACTTCCGGAACTGAACCGCGAACGCATCCGCCGCGCGGAGCGCGTGGCCAACCCGGGCTGTTTCGCCACGGCGATCCAGCTGGCGCTGCTGCCGCTGGCCGCAGCGGGACTGTTGCAGGACGAGGTGCACGTGACGGCGGTGACGGGATCGACCGGCGCGGGCGTAAAGCCCTCGGCCACGACCCATTTCAGCTGGCGGTCGGACAACATTTCGGTTTACAAGGCCTTCACGCACCAGCATTTGCTGGAGATCGGACGCAACCTGCGGCGGCTGGAGCCGTCGTTCGGCTACGAAGTGAATTTCGTGCCGATGCGCGGCGACTTCACGCGGGGCATCCTGGCGAGCGTCTACACGGCATGTCCGCTCGACGGCGAAGCGGCATCGAAGCTCTACGCCGACTTCTACGCCCCCTCGGCATTCACCCGCCTGACGGAACGCGACGTGGACCTCAAGCAGGTGGTCAACACCAACAAGGCGCTGCTCCACACGGCCAAACACGGCGGGAAACTGCACGTCGTCTCGGTCATCGACAACCTGCTGAAAGGGGCGTCGGGACAGGCCGTGCAGAACATGAACCTGATGTTCGGGCTGGACGAGAAGGAGGGTTTGCGGCTGAAAGCCTCGGCATTTTAATGCCCGTTTCACGGCATCCACCGTGGTTCACACTACCTTTTGGTGGCAAAAGGTAGCACCAAAACCATCCGCATGTCGCTTTCGCGGGAACAACCTCCAGCCCGCCTTGGGCGGCAAATGAATCCGACTCGATGCCGGAGCCGTCAAACGAAGGCCCGGCTAAAAGGGGCAAGAAAAGGGGCAGGGGCGCGTGCGTCCCCCGCGAATAGGCGCCCGTTTCGAACGTTAGACGGGACGAAGCAGGCGAAGGCATCTGCCGGAGAGTTTTTGGTACTTTTTACAGCTAAAAAGTACATAACATTCCGCGGCTGAAAGCCGCAGTTAGCTGCCGACCAAAAAGCGGCAAAAAAATTACGATTATGCAATTATTCAACGTATATTCATTATACCCCATCGAGCCGGTACGCGGCAAGGCTGCTTCGTCTACGACGCGGCGGGAACCGAGTACCTCGACCTCTACGGCGGACACGCCGTGATCTCGATCGGGCATGCGCAGCCCGACTACGTGCGGGCCGTGCAGGAGCAGGTCGCACGCCTCGGGTTCTACTCGAACTCGGTCGAGAATTCGCTTCAGGTGAAGTTGGCGGAGAAACTGGGCCGCATCTCGGGTTACGACGACTACCGGCTCTTCCTCTGCAATTCGGGAGCCGAGGCCAATGAAAACGCCCTGAAACTGGCGTCGTTCCACACGGGCCGAAAGCAAGGTGCTGGCCATCGCGAAGGCTTTCCACGGCCGCACGTCGGGAGCCGTCGCCGTGACGGACAACCCCGCGATCTCGTCGCCCTTCAACCGCACCCCCAACGTGGAGTTCACCACCCCTGAACGACATCGAAGCGATGCGTGAAAAGCTCGCAACACGGGAATTCGCGGCGGTGATCGTCGAAGGCATTCAGGGCGTGTCGGGCATCCACTGCCCGGCGGACGAGTTCCTGCGCGCCGTGCGCGCCGCGGCGACCGAGACCGGGACGCAGCTCGTGCTGGACGAAATCCAGTCGGGATACGGCCGCACGGGGCGTTTCTTCGCCCACCAGGCAGCGGGCATCCGCCCCGACCTGATCACCACGGCCAAAGGCATGGCCAACGGATTCCCGATCGGCGGCGTGCTGATCGCACCCCACTTCGAGGCGCAAGCGGGACTGCTGGGGACCACCTTCGGAGGCAGTCATCTGGCCTGTGCGGCGGCAATCGCCGTACTCGACGTGATCGAACGCGAAGGGCTGGTGGAGAACGCCGCGGCGGTCGGCGAATACCTTTTGGCCGAGTTGCGCCGAATGAACTCCTTGAAGGAGGTGCGCGGACGCGGCCTGATGATCGGCATCGAAATCGACGGATCGGGTCCGGAACTACGCAAAAAACTGCTTTTCGAAAAACACATCTTCACGGGCGGGGCGGGCGCTTCGACCGTCAGGCTGCTGCCGGCGCTGTGCCTCACGCGCGAGCTGGCGGACCGCTTTTTAGAAGCATTCCGCAGTTTGTAAAACAAGAACCTCTATGAAAAAATTCACCTGCGTACAAGACATCGGCGACCTTCGTCAGGCCGTCGCCGAAGCATTGGAGATCAAGCGCGACCGCTTCCAGTTCACGGGGCTGGGCCGCAACCGGACGCTGCTGATGCTCTTCTTCAACTCAAGCCTCCGCACACGGCTTTCGACCCAGAAGGCCGCCATGAACCTCGGGATGAACGTCATGGTGCTCGACGTCAACCAGGGGAGCATGGAAACTCGAAACCGAACGGGGCGTGGTGATGGACGGCGACAAGGCCGAACACCTGCTGGAAGCCATTCCCGTCATGGGGTCCTACTGCGACGTGATCGGCGTGCGCTCGTTCGCGCGGTTTCAGGACAAAGCCGAGGATTACGAGGAGCGCGTGCTGGAGCAGTTCATCCGCTACTCGGGCCGTCCGGTCTTCTCGATGGAGGCCGCGACGCGCCACCCGTTGCAGAGTTTCGCCGACCTGATCACCATCGAGGAGCACAAGGCCGTGGAGCGCCCGAAGGTCGTGATGACCTGGGCGCCGCACCCCAACGCCCTGCCGCAGGCCGTGCCCAACTCGTTCGCCGAGTGGATGAACGCCGCGGGCTACGATTTCGTGATCACCCACCCCGAAGGGTACGAACTGGACCCGAAGTTCGTGGGCACGGCGCGCGTCGAATACGACCAGCGCAAGGCCCTCGAAGGCGCCGACTTCGTCTACGCCAAGAACTGGGCCGCCTATGCGGACCCCAATTACGGCAAGGTGCTGTCGCGCGACCGCGCATGGACGATCGATGCGGAGAAAATGGCGCTCACGAACAACGCCCGTTTCATGCACTGCCTGCCCGTAAGACGCAACATGATCGTCACGGACGAAGTGATCGAATCGCCGCGTTCGCTGGTGATTCCCGAGGCCGCGAACCGCGAGATTTCGGCACAGGTGGTACTCAAACGACTGCTGGAGGGTCTGGAATAATGGAACGGATCACGGTCGTAAAAATAGGCGGCAACGTCATCGACAACCCCGCGGCGCTGAAGCGGTTCCTCGGGGAGTTCGCGGCGCTGGAAGGTCCCAAAATCCTCGTGCACGGAGGCGGCAAACTGGCCACGCGCCTTGCCGAGCGGCTGGAACTGAAGGTGCAGATGGTCGACGGACGACGCATCACCGACAAGGGAACGTTGGACGTAGTGACGATGGTTTACGCCGGACTGATCAACAAGCAGGTCGTGGCAGGACTCCCAGGCCGCGGGGTGCAACGCCCTCGGGCTGTCGGGGGCCGACGGCAACGCCGTCACGGCCCGGCGCCGCAGCCCCCAGCCGGTCGACTACGGATTCGTGGGCGACATCGAACGGGTGGACTCCGCGCTGCTGCGCAGACTGCTCGAAGGGGGCATCGTGCCCGTCTTCTCGGCCATCATGCACGACGGGCGGGGGACCCTGCTGAACTGCAACGCCGACAGCGTGGCTTCGGCCGTGGCGCTGGGTGCGGCGGAGATTGCCCCGACGGACCTGGTTTTCTGCTTCGAGAAAGCCGGGGTTCTGCGCGACCCGGACGACGACACGACGCTGATCCGCCAGATCACGGCCGCAACCTATCCGCCGCTCAAGGCCGACGGCGTCGTGAGCAAAGGGATGATCCCCAAGATCGAGAACGCCCTGAAAGCCGTCGAAAAAGGGGTGCGTAGCGTGACGATCCGGAGTTCCGAAAATATTTCGGACGGAGGCGGAACGGTGATTCGAAATTCATAATTCACAATTCGGAATTGGATAAAACAGTTACAGAGGCTATCGACTTGCTGAAAAAGCTGATCGCGACGCCTTCCGTGTCGCGCGACGAAGCGCGCACGGCAGACCTGCTCGCGGCGTTCCTCGCCGAACGCGGCGCGACGCCCGAACGGCTTGCGAACAACGTCTGGGTGCGTTCGGAGGGATTCGATCCGGCGCGTCCGACGCTGCTCCTGAATTCGCACCACGACACGGTGCGTCCGGCGGCATCGTACACGCGGGACCCCTACGCGCCCACCGTCGAGGACGGAAGGCTCTACGGGCTGGGGAGCAACGACGCGGGGGCTTCGGTGGTATGTCTCGTCGAAACCTTCCTGACGTTCCGCGCGCGCGCGCTGCCTTTCAACCTCGTGCTGGGAATCTCGGCCGAGGAGGAGTGCATGGGCGAAAACGGCATCCGCGCCCTGCTGCCCGTACTGGAGAGAGTGGACATGGCGCTGGTGGGCGAACCGACGGGCATGCAGGCCGCAACAGGCGAACGGGGACTGATCGTCCTGGACTGCACGGCGCACGGCAAAAGCGGCCATGCGGCGCGCGGAGAAGGGGTGAACGCCCTCTACATCGCGCTGGACGACATCGCGCGGCTGCGCTCTTTCCGCTTCGAACGGGAATCGGAACTGCTCGGGCCGGTCGGAATCGCCGTAACGCAGATCGAGGCGGGCACGCAGCACAACGTCGTGCCCGACACGTGCCGTTTCGTCGTGGACGTCCGCACGACGGACGCCTATTCGAACGAGGAGACGATCGAAATCCTGCGGGCGGCCCTCCGCTCCGACGCCGTGCCCCGGTCGACGCGCATCCGCGCCGCAGCGGTCGGCGGGGAACATCCGCTGGTGAAGGCCGCCGTGGCCGCGGGGCGCGAAACCTATGTTTCGCCGACCACTTCGGACCGCACGCTGATGCCCTTCCCGGCACTCAAGATGGGTCCCGGACAATCGTCGCGGTCGCACACGGCGGACGAATTCGTCCTTCTGACGGAGATCGCGGAGGGAATCGCCATTTATGAAAAGTACATCGAAAAATTAGCACAGGAATATGGCAAAACTTTGGGATAAAGGCTACGAGCCGGACAAAATGATCGAGGAATACACCGTGGGCGACGACCGCGAACTGGACATGCGCCTGGCGCGCTACGACGTCCAAGGGTCGCTGGCGCATATCGCCATGCTCGAAACGATCGGCCTGCTGACCCGCGAGGAGCTGGAGAAACTCACCGCAGGCCTGAAAGAAATCGCCGCGGAGATCGAAGCCGGACGTTTCGAGATCGAGCCCGGGACGGAGGACGTTCATTCGCAGGTAGAACTGATGCTCACCCGCCGGCTGGGCGACGCGGGCAAGAAAATCCACTCGGGACGTTCGCGCAACGACCAGGTACTGGTGGACCTCAAACTGTTCCTGCGCGACGAACTGCGGCAGATCGCCGACGCGGTGAAAGCCGTCTTCGACCGTCTGCAGGAACAGAGCGAAAAATACAAGGAGGTGCTGATGCCGGGCTACACCCACCTCCAGATCGCCATGCCCTCGTCGTTCGGGCTGTGGTTCGGGGCGTATGCCGAGACGCTCGTGGACGACATGCGTCTGGTGGCCGCAGCGTGGCACATCGCCAACCAGAACCCGCTGGGATCGGCCGCCGGGTACGGCTCGTCGTTCCCGCTCGACCGCACGATGACCACCCGTCTGCTGGGCTTCGAGGCGCTGCACTACAACGTCGTGGCGGCGCAGATGAGCCGCGGCAAGAGCGAACGCGCCGCAGCGGCCGCCATTGCCGCCGTGGCCGCGACGATCGGCCGGCTGGCGATGGACGTATGCCTGTTCATGAGCCAGAATTTCGGGTTCGTGTCGCTGCCCGACGAGCTGACCACCGGGTCGAGCATCATGCCCCACAAGAAGAATCCCGACGTCTTCGAGATCATGCGCGGGCGCTGCAACCGCCTGCAGTCGGTCCCCAACGAGATCGCGCTGCTGACGACGAACCTGCCCGTGGGCTACCACCGCGACCTGCAACTGCTGAAAGACATCCTCTTCCCGGCGACGACGGAAATCAAACGCACGCTCGCCATGTGCGACTTCATGCTTGCGCACATCCGCGTCAACGGGCACATCCTCGACGATAAGAAATACGACTATCTGTTCACGGTGGAGGACGTCAACCGGATGGTGCTGGCGGGCACGCCCTTCCGCGAGGCTTACAAGCAGGTGGGCATCGCCGTCCAAAAGGGAGAATACAGCCCCACGCGCGAGGTGAACCACACCCACGAGGGCAGCATCGGCAACCTCTGCACGGCGGAAATCCGCCGCAAGATGGAGCGGGTGCTGCGGGAGTTAGTAGGCGCGGCGGCGAAAACGCAGGTGCGAGCGGG
>VOFJ01001642.1_pt1 | contig 41677 bp, 33 predicted proteins | sample 5384081 | NCBI WGS metagenome assembly VOFJ01 (sample SAMN12384729, study PRJNA508395) | human gut metagenome | isolation source: healthy gut I | host: Homo sapiens
TTCACACCCGGTGGGCAGAGTTGTGCGATCCACTCTTTGGTAACCGTTTTGCCGTTGCTGCCGGTGATGGCAACGACCGTACCCCGGAATCGGTTGCGGTGGTATGTGGCGAGGCGTTGGAGTGCGGCGACGGAATCGGGGCACCGAACGAATCCCGCCTCGGGATAGGCGGCGGTATCGATGTCGGTGTCGGTCAGGAATGCGCGGACGCCGCCAGCGTACAGGCTGCGGATGAAGGCATGTCCGTCGTGGTTGTTGCCCCGTATCGCAACGAACAGCGTTGCGGCAGGATCGTATGGGTTTCGGCTGTCGGTGATGACGCGTTCGATCCGGCAGTCCCGGCCCGTCAGCGTACTTCCGGTTATCGAAGCGATCTCCTCTAAACGGTAGGTCATGATTCTGTTACTCTTGGTCGATACAAAGTAAGCGATTTTTTGGATGCGGAGAAAAGATGCGCCGGGCTTTTTCAGCCGTTTTTACCGCAAAGAGGCAAACGCTTTCATGAAAATCCGGATGCATGGTGACGAACATGTTTTCAAGTGGAGAATGGTTTGACCGCATTCTCACCGCATTTTCGCCACGTTACCGGATGCCGTGAATTACAGTTCGAGCCGAACGACGGTGATGCCTGCGCCGCCCGACTCTTCGTGTTCGTCCTTGGCGCTGGCGACCAAATCGACCGTACGCAGGTATTTGCGGATTTCTTCTTTCAGTGCGCCGGTGCCTTTGCCGTGCAGGATGCGCACTTCGGAGAAGCCGAGCATGATGGCGTCGTCGATAAATTCCTGCGTCGCGTCGAGGGCTTCGGAAGCACGCATGCCCCGTACGTCGATCTGCTGGCTGAAGTGCACGCGGCGCTCGGCGGTGTCGTATGAGGCGGACGACGCCGTCGTGGGCCGCAGGCTTCGCGTAACCTTTTTGTATTCGGAGTTCGAGATGGCTTCGAGCCGTTTCAGGTCGATAGTCGTACGGATCTGGCCGAAGCCGACGATCGCTTTTTTGCCCGTCAGCTCGAGTACTTCACCTACCGCATCCTGTCCCTGGATACGGACTTTCACGCCGGGTTCGATGGTTTTGGGTTTAACGAGATCGGCTTTTTGCTCGGGCGCTTCCTGCGTTGCAGCATTGGCTTTGCGTTCGGCACGTCGCTGTTCGCGGGCGCGGAGCTGTTCGATCTTGCGGTCGATGGCACCGTCGTCGGCCGGAGCCTGCTCCAGCGAATCTTTGTATTGCTCGATTTTACGCCGCACCAGCCGTGTCTGCTCTTTGTCGGCTTGTGATTCGCGGATCACGCGGATCGTGTTTTCGATCTGGCGGTTAGCCTCGGCCGTGATCTGCTGGGCCTGTGCCTTTGCCTCTTTGAGCAGGCGGTTCCGCTCGGCCTTGATCGTCTCTAGCTCAGTCTTGTACTTTTCGGCCAGTTCGTCGACCCGTTTTTCGGTTTGGTGTATCTTGTCGCGTTTCTGTTCCCAGTAGCGGCGGTCGCGTGCGATCTCGCGCAGCTGGCGCTCGATATTGATGTGGTCCGAACCCGCCTTCTCGGAGGCGGAGCGGATGATCTCGTCGGGCAGGCCGATCTTACGTGCGATTTCGACGGCGAACGAGCTGCCCGGCTTGCCGGTTTCGAGCCGGAAAAGCGGCCGGATGTTCTGCACGTCGAAAGTCATTGCACCGTTGAGGATGCCCTGTGCGTTGCTCGCGTAGTATTTGATGTTCGAATAGTGGGTGGTGATCACTCCGAAACATCCCTTCGCTTCCAGTTGTTCGAGGACCGCTTCGGCGATCGCTCCGCCGATGATAGGCTCGGTGCCGGTGCCGAATTCGTCGATCAGGATCAGCGAACGGTTGTCGGCATGGCGCAGGATGTTCTTCATGTTCAGCAGGTGCGAACTGTAGGTGCTCAGGTCGTTGTCGATCGATTGCTCGTCTCCGATGTCGATGAAAATACTGCGGAAGATTCCCATCTCGGAGTTCTCCGAGGCCGAAACCAGCAGGCCGCACTGCATCATGTATTGCAAAAGGCCCACAGTTTTGAGGCACACCGACTTGCCGCCCGCATTCGGCCCCGAGATAACGAGAATGTGCTTTTGCGGGGTGAGTACCAGATCGAGCGGAACGACACTTTTGCCCTCTTTGCGCAGGGTTTGCGCCAACAGGGTGTGTCGTGCGTTTTTCAGCAGGATCGAGCTGCCCTCCTCGACGATCGGCATCGTGCAGTCGTTGTCGAGTGCAAAACGGGCTTTGGCCCGGATCAGGTCCATCGTCGTGAGGTAATCGCCCGATGCCGCGATGCCCGGCAGTTCGGGACGCAGCATCTCGGTGAAGCGCACCAGTACGCGCACCACTTCACGGCGCTCTTCGTATTCCAGCTCTTTGAGCTCGTTGTTGATTTCGACGACCTCGACAGGCTCGATATAAACCGTTTTGCCGGTAGCCGATTCGTCGTGGACGAAACCTTTGATTTTTCTTTTATTTGCGGCGCTGACCGGAATCACGGCACGTCCTTCACGAATCGAAACCGATGCATCGGCATCGACCAACCCGGCGGCCTGTGCCTGCGACATGATCTGTTGCAGGCGGCGCGAAATCTGTCCTTCCCGCTCGCGGATAGAGCGGCGGACGGTGTAGAGTTCCGGCGACGCACTGTCCTTGACCTTGCCGAAGCGGTCGATGATCGAGTCGATGTGGTTGATGATTTCGGGGAATCCCTGTACGTCGCGGCTCAGTGCCCGCAGGCGCGGGTATTTGGCTCCGGAATCGCTGCCGAAGAACCGCACCAGTTCGTAGGCGGCGGTAAGGCCCTTGCGCAGCGTAAGGATTTCGCCGGTCTCCAGGAAGGCTCCCGTGACTTCAGCTTTTTTGAGAAAAAGGGCGGTATCGACGTAATTGCTTTCCGGAAAATCGCTTTCGAGCATCAAAATCGTGCGCATCTCGAAAGTCTCTTCGAGCAGGCGTACGATCTCTTCGCGCGAAGTGCTGAAGTGCAGTCCGGATAGTTTTTCCCGCGCGCCGTCAGTGATACACAGCACTGCAATCTGGTTGCGGATGCGGTCGAAGCCTATTTTGGATTCGAAATTTTCTGGGTAAATCATAGGGTATTTAATCCCGGTTGCGGCCGCCCCCGAAGACCGAAATATTGATGTAGCGTTTCGGATGCGCCTTGATGTCGTAAAGCAGTGCCGAAAGGTTTGCGGACGCATCGACCAGCGAGTCGTACAATGCCTGGTCGTTGACGAATTTGCCTACCGTTCCTTCGCCGTTGTTGACTTTGTCGAGCGTGGTGTTGAGCCGGTTGAGCGTTACGGTCATTTCTGCGATGGCGGTCGGGAACTGCGATTTGCTCAGCGAGTCGGTGAACTTGTCGACGTTGGTCAGGATATGGCCGATTTGGCCCTCTTTGCTTTTGAGCGTTTGCGAGAGAGAATTGAGGTTGGCGATGATATTGCGCAACGAACCCTTTTCGCTAACCATCAAATCATTGATGTTGCCTGTAATCGAGGCCATGTTGTTGACCGTCGTATTCAGTCCGGCGCGGTTGTCGGCCAGGATCGCATTGAGGTTGTCGAGCGTAACGGTCAGTCGTGAAATGACGTCGTTCGCTCGCTGTTTGATAAACTCGAACTCGCTGCCTGCCGTTTCGAGGAAACCTTTGTTGATCTCCGAGTAAAGCGTATCGCCCGGCTGGAGCAATTCCGGCGAGGAGCCCGGAACGATTTCGATGGCTTTTCCGCCCATGATGCCGTCGCTGAAAATGAGTGCTTTCGAATCTTTCGGAATGGGGTATTTCGCTTTGATCGCAAAGGCTACGACCACATTCTGCGATTGTTCGGGGTCGTAACTCATGGTGCTGACGGTACCTACCTTGAAGCCTTTGATGACGATCGATGCCGAAGGTTGCAGGCCGTTGACCTGATCGTAGACGGCATAATAGTCGCGTGTCGAGGTGAAGAGGTCTTTGCTTTTGAGGAAATTGACGCCCCAGTAAAGCAGGGCGAGCATGGCTACTCCGAAAAAGCCTATTTTGAATTCACGGCTGAATCTCAGTTTTTTCATCGGTTTTTCATTTGTCGGTTTTCGTGTCCTTTTCGGTCGGGTGTTTCCGGGGCGTGGTATCCGTCCGCTGTAACGGGTCAATTTTGAGTGAATATCACCGTCTGTGTCCGGGTTTATTCCGGTCGGTCAACAGGCCTGTCTGTCCGCATCGGGCTATCCCCGCATTATTCCAAGCGGCGTGCTTCGGCAATCGTAATGCGTTTGTCGCCGAGGAACGGAACGACGAAAGCATCCTTGAACTGGCTGCGCAACTTGCTTTGCAAAGATAACGCTTCTTTGTAAGATGCCACGCACCCCACGTAATATTTGTATACTCCGCCCGTAATCATTTCCGTTACTTCACCGCGGTACGGGCCGAAACGCGATGAATTTTTCGGCACTTTGCGATCCGAAGTCATGATTTGTACGCGGTAGTCCACTTTTGTGCCCGGAGCGGTGTCCTGTGTTGGGTAAATTCCTGGGGAGGAAGTGTTTCCGTTAGTATTCGATGATCCTGGGCTTGGATTCCCCGAAGAGGCGCTCCCGCCAGTGCCGTTTGCCGTTGCATCGCCGTCCGTCCTGTCCATCGCTTCGTCTTCGGCTGTGGAGGCGTTACTTAGCGTCTGCCACGAACTGTGTCCTTCCGATTTGGCCTTGTACTCGCTGAAAGCGTTGAACAAAGAGCGCGCCAGTTTCTCCTGGCCGCTGCGCGTGGTGAGCAATGCCCGGTCGCCGGCGTTGGAGATGAAGCCCAATTCGGTGAGGATACTCGGCATGGCTGCGTTCCACAGCACGAGGAATCCGGCCTGTTTGACGCCGCGGTTGCCCATTGCGGTATTGCGCACGTACTGCCGTTGAACCATATTGGCGAGCGTTAGGCTCTGCCCTTGGTAGGAGTACTGCATCAGGGAAAAAATGATGAACGATTCGGACGATCCGGGCACATATCCCTGGTATTTGGCTGAGTAGTCGTCCTCAAAGGTGATGACGTCGTTCTCTTTCATCGCGATGTCGAGGTTGCGTCCCGCCTTGTCCACACCCATGACGAATGTTTCGGTTCCGGCGGCCGCACTGCTGCGTGCCGCGTTGACATGGATCGAGAAGAACAGGTCGGCGCCGGCTTTGTTCGCGATGTTGCCGCGTTCGTACAGCGGGATAAAGACGTCGGTTTTACGCGTGTAGATCACCTCTACATCGGAAAAATTATCTTTGATTAGCTCTCCCAGGCGCAAGGCCACGTTCAGGACGATGTCTTTCTCTTTGAATTGTTTGTAGGAGCATCCTGGGTCCTGCCCGCCGTGCCCGGGGTCGATGACCACCTTGCGGATACCGACGCGGGCTGTCTGGGCCGGGGAAGGGGTGTAACACAGCAGGGCGGCGAGGTAAAGTATCGGAAGCGCCAAAAGGCGGCGTTTTGAAACTTTCATTGCGTCGAACGTTAGGGAACTCTGTTTTTTAACTATTTTTGCTGCGGAAAAGCGGGACTCCGCATAGAATAGTGCAAAGTTAAATATTTGTAGGAATTGCACATAAAAAAAAATCGAAATATATCGTTTCCGCTCTCCTTGTCATGGTGCTGGTTTCGCAGACGGTGTTCAGCCGCACGGGAAGCCTCGCGCAGGCGGAACCGGCTCTTTCCCTACAGTCTCCTTCTGCCGGTCAAGGCGTTGAAAATATATCTGTTAATGCTGCCGGAGCGGCAGCATTGCTGTCTCCGGACTCACTCAAACTGAAAGACAGTCTGCTGCGGGCCGATTCGTTGCGGCGTGCTGACAGCCTGGTGCGTAGCGATTCCCTGCGCCGGAACGGCCTGTTTCCGGGAGTGGTGCCCGATTCATTGCTCCGTCCTGCGGATACCGTCTACCACAAGCCTTTTCTGGACGATGTGATTTCGGGTAAGAACGAAGACTCGCTGGTCTATCAGGTACAAAAAAAGATCGTATATATTTACGAGAAAGGCGATGTGAAGTATCAGAAGATGAATCTGAAGGCCGACTTCATGCGCATTAACATGGACAACAAAGAGATCTACGCCTACGGGCGTCCTGACACCGTCCAACTCAAAGAGCCGACCGAGGCCGGGGATACGGTGAAGATTACCGCGACGCGTCCCGAATTCCTCGACAACGGCACTTCCTATACGATGGATACCATCACCTACAATCTCGATTCGAAAAAAGCGCGCATCAAAGGGGTCGCGACACAGGAAGGGGAGGGATACCTCAAAGGGAATGAAGGTGAAGAAGATGCCCGACAATACGATCAACATCGCCAACGGCCGGTACACCACTTGCGATGCCGAAGACCCGCATTTCTACATGGCGATGACTAAATCGAAGACCATTCCGGGTAAGAAATCCGTTTTCGGGCCTTCCTATCTGGTGATGGAGGATGTCCCGATCTATTTCCTCGGGTTGCCTTTCGGTTTCTTCCCGATGTCGAACGAGCGAAAATCAGGTTTTATCATTCCATCCTATGGAGAGGAAGTCGTCAAAGGATTTTTCCTTCGCGACGGGGATATTACCTGTCGTTCAAGGATTATGCCGACTTGGCTATTACCGGAGGTATCTATACGATGGGTTCGTGGGAGGCCGATATCGCGTCTCGTTACGCCAAGCGTTACAAATATCGCGGCTCGTTTGACGTTCGTTTTTCGAAAGATATCATCGGTGAAAAAGAGGATGCGGATTACATCAATCAGAACAATTTCAAGGTGACGTGGTCGCACCAGCAGGACCCCAAATTCCGTCCCAACACGACTTTTTCAGCGAGCGTCAATTTCTCCACCAGCGGTTACAGCAAGTACGGTGCGCAGAATATGAACGACTACCTCAGCAGCCAGATCAACTCGAGTATTTCCTATTCGCACAATTGGTCGAAGGTCTCGCTGTCGACCAACCTTCAGCATTCGCAAAACTCGCGGGACTCGACTGTCCAGCTCTCTTTCCCGAATATCGTGCTGAGTGTCTCGCGCATCAACCCGTTCCAGCGCAAGGATGCGGTGGGCAAGCAGCGTTGGTATGAGAAAATATCGTTGCAGTATACCGGTACGTTGGGTAATACCGTGAACGTGAAAGAGAAAGATCTTTTTACGGAGAAGATGTTCAAATCGATGCGAAACGGCATCAACCACCAGATTCCGGTGCAGACCTCGTTCAACCTGTTCAAGTATTTCAATATCAATCCGTCGTTCAATTATCAGGAGCGCTGGTATTTCCAGAAGGTAGACAAAGAGTGGGACCCGGTGGCGAAGCAGGTGATCGACAGCGATACGACATGGGGATTCTACCGCCTGTATAATTACAGCATGTCGGTGAGTGCATCGACGAAGGTATACGGTACCTACCAGTTCAAGAAGGGGGCTGCCATCCAGGCTATCCGCCACATGATCACGCCGTCGGTGAGCTTCAGCTATACCCCCGATTTCGGCAAAAACGGTTATGGGTATTACAAACAGGTGCAGAGCGATACTATGGGGCGCATGATGACCTATTCGCCTTTTGCGAACGGCCTTTACGGCGTGCCGGGTTCCGGACCGAGCATGTCGTTGAACTTCAGCGTCTCGCAGACTTTGGAAATGAAAGTGCGCGATAAGAAGGACACCACAGGGGTGAGGAAGATCAAACTGATCGACAACCTGATGATCTCCTCGTCTTACAACTTTTTTGGCAGACTCGCTGAACCTGTCGCCTTTCTCGTTGAGTTTGCGGACCAACCTGTTTAAGAACGTCGGACTGAACGTGACGGCTACGCTCGATCCCTATCAGGTCGATCCCGTAACCGGCCGACGGATCAACAGATTTATGCTCAGACAGGGTAAACTGGGGCGCCTGACCAGCGTGCAAACGTCGTTCGGCTATTCGTTCAATTCACCGTCTTCCGGCAATTCGCAGCCTGCGATCAACGATATCAACAGCGGTACGGGGGCTGTTCCGCCCGAGTATACGGATATGTTCGCCCAACCGGGCTTCAACGAAATCGACCCGAATACGCGGCGGCAGATGATGGCGTCACGCTATTACAACTTCAACATCCCGTGGAATTTCGGGTTCAATTATAATTTTAGCTATACGAATACGGGCATTCGCAGCAGCATTGTGCAGACGCTCGGTTTTAACGGTAGCGTGAACCTTACCCAGAAATGGGGACTTACCTTCAACGGCGGTTACGATTTCGAAGCGAATAAACTCACGCCGGGAACTTTTACCCTGACGCGAGACCTGCATTGCTGGCAGATGAGCTTTTCGTGGGTTCCAATCGGCTTCCGCAAGAGCTGGAGCTTCACCATCGGCGTGAAGGCAGCTACGCTCAAAGACTTGAAGTACGACCGCCGCAACAGCTTCTACGATAACCTTTACGACTCATATTAATCGTTTATGGCTTTTTATCCCCCATACACCGCGGCCCTGGGCTCCGCGGTTTCAGGCATGAATGCTCCTGCCGGAGAACAGGACGGAAGTACCGGTATTTCTTCTGCCTCCCCGACTCGCTCTTCGACGGATATTGCGTCGCCGGACGATTCTATTTCCGGCGGCTTGCTCCCCTGCGATTCGCTCTCCTGCAATCCGTTGCTGCAACGCTGGCCCGGTCCGCACGCCACACCGGCATTCGACCGGATTCGCAACGAACATTATCTGCCGGCTTTCCGTCATGCGCTCCGGGAGGCGCGCGCCGAAGTAGCCGCCATCGCCGGCAATCCCGGGGAACCGACTTTTGCCAATACGGTCGAAGCGCTCGAATTCAGTGGGCGGCGGTTGGATGATATCGGCAATATATTTTTCAATCTGAACGAGGCCTGCACGGACGATGAGATGCAGCGTATCGCACTGGAGGTTTCGCCGTTGCTGACCGCATTCGGCAATGATATAAGCCTTGATCCGGTCTTGTTTGCGCGCGTCCGGGCGGTCTATGACAACCGTGATTCGTTGGAACTGACTGTCGAGCAAACTCGTTTGCTCGAAAAAACGTATAAGGGGTTTACGCGTGGCGGCGCCGCATTGGAGGAGGCCGACAAGGAGACCTTCCGTGCGCTGACCGCCGAACTCTCACAACTGAGTCTGCAATTCACACAAAATGTGCTCGCGGCAACAAACGCCTTTGTCCTGCACCTGACCGATCCCGGGCAGGTGGACGAGCTGCCCGCTTCGGTACGGGACGGGGCGGCGGCCGAAGCGCGTGAGCGCGGTCTCGACGGCTGGGTGATTACCCTGCAGGCGCCGAGTATGGTTCCCTTTATGACCTACTCTTCCGACCGGAAGCTTAAGGAACGGCTTTGGCGGGCATACAACAGCCGCTGCTATGGCGATGCGTACGACAATACGGAGATTGTCACGCGAATCGTGGCTTTGCGGTTACGGTTGGCCAATTTGCTGGGCTATCCGACCTATGCCGATTATGTATTGGAAGAACGGATGGCCCGGACTCCGCAGCGCGTGCGGGAGTTTCTCGATGAACTGCTCGAACGGGCGATCGTCCCGGCACGCGGTGACGTGCGCGAAGTGGTTGACTTTGCCCGCAGCGCGGGGGCAGCTTACGAGCTGATGCCGTGGGACTACGGCTATTGGCAGGAGCGGCTCAAGCGCGCCCGGTATACGCTCGACGAGGAGCAGTTGAAGCCGTATTTCCGGCTTGAGAACGTACAGCACGGTGCATTCCTGCTGGCGGGTAAACTCTATGGGCTGACCTTTCACGAAAATCCGGACATTCCGGTTTATCATCCCGATGTGCGGGCATTCGAAGTGTGCGACGGCGACGGAACATTCCTCGCCGTGCTGTATATGGATTATTTCCCGCGGGCCTCGAAGCGCGGCGGAGCATGGATGACCGAGTTTCGGCCGCAGTATGTCGAACAGGGCTGCGAGATTCGTCCGCTGATCTCGATCGTGTGCAACTTTACGAAACCTACCGACCGGCAACCCTCCCTGCTTACTTTCAATGAGGTGACGACCTTGCTCCACGAGTTCGGTCATGCGTTGCACGGGATGTTGGCCTGCGGCCGTTATCCTGCCCTGACGGGAACGAACGTTTACCGTGATTTCGTCGAACTGCCGTCGCAACTGATGGAAAATTGGGCAACCGAAAAGGAGTTTCTCGATTTGTGGGCCGTGCATTACCGCACGGGGGAGAAGATTCCCGCCGATTTGGTGCAAAAGATCGTCGATGCGAAGAATTTTCAGGCGGCCTATTTGCATATCCGGCAGGTATCGTTCGGGCTCAGCGACATGGCGTGGCATACGGTCACCGCACCGGTCGAAGGTGGTGTCGCCGAATTTGAGCGGCGTGCGATCGGAAAGGCACAACTATTGCCTTATGTCGCAGGACAGTGCATGGCTACCGCTTTCGGTCATATCTTTTCGGGCGGTTATGCGGCGGGTTACTACGGTTACAAATGGGCGGAAGTTCTCGATGCCGACGCTTTCTCGCTTTTCCGGGAGCGGGGTATTTTCAATCCGGACGTGGCGGAAGCATTCAGGACGAATATCCTGGAAAAGGGAGGCGCAGAGCATCCGATGACGCTTTACGTGCGGTTCCGGGGGCGCGAACCTGACAGCCGTGCCCTGTTCGAACGGATGGGTATCCGGGACAAGTAGAATTCAAGGGATGATAAACCTGTAAAATAAACGTTATGAAACTCCAAGAAATGCTGCGCGGCGGCCGAACGGTCCCCGGCGGTCCAAAATATGTGGTTTCCTCGGTACGCCCGGAAATTTCAGCCGTTCCGGCATTCCGGCGTTCGGGCGGCCTCGCGGTAGTTTGCATGGTACTATTGGCCTTGTCTGTATTGGCTGCTTGTACAGCGAAAACCCCGAATCGGGAGGAGGTGCTTCCGATGGATTTCCTTTCGGGCGAATTTACTTATATGGCCGATGCGGCTATGTTCCGTGATTGTGCGACGGGACTGCGGTTTCCGGTGGCGCAAACGGGCGATTACCTGCGTACCGAACGCGAATATACGGCCCGGAGCCAGGGGGTCGGTGATCCCGTGCATGTACGGTTGCGGGGGCATATCGACCTGATGCCTTCGGCGGAGGAGAGTCAGGGGCTTGTTCCGACATTGGTGATCGACTCTCTGCTGGGGTTCGATGATAATCAGGCTTGCAATCCCGGCGTGATGATGGTCGGTATCTATGTGTCGGAGGACGGATCGGGCCGCAGTGTCCTGCACCTGCGCAGCGATTATACCTGTTCGTTTCAAAATTATGGCGCCGACGGCAGTGCGGAACACCGTGAAGGCCGCTGGGGGCTCGTTGCCGAAGAAGAGTTGGCTCTGTTGTTGCCGCCGTCCACGCTGACCGAACAGATGCCGGTACTGGACCCCGATGCCGGATCCGATCAGGGTATGGGGCCCGGCGGGGCGAACGGAACCGCATCTGGAACGGCTGCCGGGGCTATGTTCGGCGATGCGGTCGTACAGTCTTCTTCGGTGCAATCCGGCCCTGACGAACAATGGCTGTTCGAGGTGGTTTCGGAACAGGGCGTACTGGTGCGTAACAACGGTGCCGATAAGTCTCAGGTATTTCGTAAGGAGTATCTGTAAAAGCTATTTATCGGGGTTGACAGCTGTTTGCGATGCGTGTGCATCGGATGTCCAGTCTGCCAGAGGCCAAAGGCAAGCAAAGGTGCAGGTTATACGGGGGCATGTTTTGACGGAGCTTGGCGGGGCGCCGACCGATCCGTTGCACGGAATTACCTATTCAGTGCAATGTGTCCTGATGTATTGCGGTATAGAGAAAAGCGACTCGTATAAGTGGATTCGTTGTATCGACTCTCCGCTGATTGATTTTTTTAGAGTTATCGGTTTTCACACCGGCCGATGGTCGGGGCGGGATGTTGTGCCGGAATGTTTTTAGAGAGACGAGTAGCGTGAAAACGGAATTTTTTGGTACGGAGCAATTTTTTGAACCGTAGCGGGCGACATATTCGGAAAAGAAATTGTTGATTCCGGGAAAGGTATAGCGATTTTTTTAGGTTATGCTTGAATGCAAAAACAAACAGGAGGCACTTGTTAAATGCCTCCTGTTTGCATAGTATCGGTTTTTCCGGGTGGGACTGCGGAAGACGCCGGGAGGAGTGTATCCCTGCTGCTGTGTCTGCTGTCCGCCGCAGCCGTTCGGATATCAGCCTTCCAGCGAATAGCCGTCGCGGTAGGTGTAATGCAGCAGTGCGGTTGCGTCCGGGTCGTCCATGAATTTCTCGACGATGGGGTTCCATTTGACGGGGCGCCCCAGTTTGTATGCGATGTTACCGAGGTTGCAGACCGTGCATGAGCTGTGTCCGATTTCGACCGGCACCGTCGGGTCGATGCGCGAGCGCACAGATTCGATAAAGTTGATCTGGTGCGGGATCCGCGTCTCGTAAGGCAGATCGTCGTTTTTTGTTCGGGTATCGGGAAGAAACACCGGATCGGAGGCGAGCACTTCGCCGCGACATACCTGTATCCAACCGTTGTCGCCATAGAATTTAACACCTTGCTTCGTCCCGTCGAACGGCTCTTCGGTCATCACTACGCCGTTGTCGTAAAGGTAAGTGAGGTGGTCGTAGTAGCTGTGTCCGGGAGGAATGATCTCCACAGGGCCGTTACGATCCTTACCCAGCGCCCATTGTGCCACGTCGAACATGTGCGCTCCCCAGTCGGTCATCAGGCCGCCGCCCGTTCCTTCATACCAACGCCATGCTCCCCAGAGTTGTTCGTTTTGTTCGGGATCGAGCGTAATAGGCGGGTTCAGCTCGTGGTTGTAATTGACTTTTCCCGGCAACGGTCCTGCCACAGATCCCAGTTCAGTCCGGCGGGAATAGCTTCGACGGCGAGCGTATTGGGTTTAGGGGGGCCCCCCACGCGCACTTTCACACGCGAAATTTTACCGAGCCGTCCTTCGCGGATCAGGTTGGCTACATGGATGAACTCCTCATCCGACCGCTGTTGACTGCCCACTTGCAGGATGCGGTTGTTCCGGCGTACGGCTTTGCACAATTGCTGGCCTTCGTAGATGGTGAAAGTCATCGGTTTTTCCAGGTATACGTCTTTGCCTGCGCGGCAGGCCGCCATGGCGATCAGGGCGTGGTAATGGTCCGGTGTGGCGATCACCACCGCATCGATGTCGGGCCGGGCGAGAATATCCTGGTAATTTTCATAGGTTTTGACTTCCGGCTTGATTCCTTTCGAAGCATAGTATTTTCTAACGCGGCGGTCGAAACGTTCCCGTTTGATGTCGTAAACATCCGCTCCCGCTACGATGCGTACGCCGTCGATCGTCAGGAAGCCGTTCAACAGATACATGGCCTGCTGTCCCAGTCCGATGAAGCCGAGGCGGACCGTATCGCTCGCTGCAGTTTTGCCTTTTGCGGGAGCTGCGACGGCGGTGTCACCGCCCAATAAGCGGGGAAACAATACGGTTCCGGCGGCCCCGAGAGCTGAAAGCCGCAGGAAATTGCGGCGCGAAAGTTTGGATTCACTCATGTCGTTCAGGTTTTATTTCGGTTAGGTAGGTTTTCAACGAAGTTATTTGATCCAGGGATTGCCGTGCGGGCCCATCTCGTCGAGCGGGATCGGCTTCAGCCCGTAACGGGCCAGAAAATCGGGTTGGCATAGCGACCGGATGCCGCGTCCGTCGGCCCGGATCTCCGTGTTGTTCGAAACGACCTGCCGCGCATTGTTTTCGGTGTTGCCGTCGTGTCCGGTGATAAGCACCTGGGGACAATCCACCACCAGGTTGTTGCGGATGATATTGCGGTTGAAGTCTTCGTGCAGGCGTTGCAGTTCGGGGTAACGCTGCCTGTACACGGCCGAATTGATGTCCACGTCTTCATACATCATTTTGCGGACGACGGTTACCGTGTCCAGATAGGCTTCCCATTTTTCAGGCGTCCACATCGAAGTGAAGCTTACGGCTGCTGGACACCGGTAGAAAATGTTGTTTTCGATCACATTCTCTTTGCCGCCGTTGATTTGCACGCCGCCGAAAGTATAAGAACCGCACCGTTCGAAAATGTTGCCGTATACCTCCACGCCGCAGATCATGTCGTCCATGCGCACGCCCGTGGCGCCCGAGAAGGTACCTCCGCTGATATCGCTCCAGTAGTTGTACCGGACGACGATGCCGCGGTAGGTCGGATTGAAGTAGGATTCGATACCGCCCTGGTCGTCCGATTCGTTCACTACGTCGCGGATGACGTTGTATTCGACCAGGATATCGTTACCCTCGTAGCGCATAGCCGACGAGGAGGAGTGTTCGAACCGGTTGTGCGCGATGCGTATGCCGCATCCCGTGGCATGAACGGCGGGTTCGTACGTGCGTTTGAATGTCGAAAAGGTTTCTACTACGCTGTTTTCTACAAAGTGTCCGGCCGGGGTCAGAGTCCGCCGGTCCCCGCCTTCGATCTGGATGCCGCTGAATCCCAGTTGACGCAGCAGGCAACTCCGGATGCCGTGGTTGCTTCCGCCTTTGATGTTGACACCGTCGCGGCCCATGCCCGAGATGCGCACCCCGTCCAACAGGCAGGATTCGCCGCCGGTGATCAGCACACCGCTGCCTCGGCTCTCTTCGAACGTAAGGCCGCGAAGGATTACGTGCGAGCAACTGTCCAGTTCGGCCATGTACGGAGCATCGAAACGGGTCAGTGCGACGCGGTTGTCGTAGGAGGCCTCGACCGACGGGTACCAATACAAGAGGCCTTTGGCGCGGTCGATGTACCACTCCCCGGGAGTATCCAGTTCGCAGAGCAGGTTCAGTGCGCGGTAGCGGAGTCCGTCTTTGTAACCGCTGGCATGGTAGGGAGGTTGAATGTACAGGATTTGTTGTGCGGTGTCGATCCGGCCGAGGCGCTGGTATTCGTCGAGCCAGTCCCAGAACCAATAGCCGTTCAGCCGTACGTCCGGTTCGTCCGTCCAACGGTTCGGGCGGGGATCGTCGTAGCGGAGGATGCCCTCCATGCTGCCTTTGAAATGGGCCCAGTTTTCAGGGACCGGGGTCACTCCGAGCGTTTGGGGCGCATAGACGAACCCTTTGTCCGGCCAGCGGGGAAAGGGTTTGCAGTTCGCCGTTGCAGAAAAGTTCCGGCCGCTGACCGGGTGTCGTCGGGTCGCCGTAATTGTTGATGCGGGCTTTGCGCAGGTCGGCTACATACACTTCGTTGTGTATCGATGGATCGAGCTTTTTGAGTGTCGCTTTATCCGTAATGTGGCGCCATACTTTGATCTCCGCACCGCCCGAGAAAATAGGTGTCTCGCCGGGGATTGCGGTGTAAATCACGGGGGCATTCGCACTTCCCGAACCGGCTGCGGTTACGATCCACGGAGAGTCCATGGTGTAACGTCCCCCGTCGAAAAATACCGTTACAGGCGTGCCGGGAGCCTCGGCGAGCAGTTCGGTTACGCCCTGAGTCGCGCGTTGCGGGGTGCGCCAGGGCATGGTTTTCGTTCCGGGGTTGTTGTCCCGTCCTTTCGGCGAAACGTAGAATTCCCGGGCTTGCGGGATAGGCTGCGGGGCTTGTTGTACCGAGGAGGGTTCCGGTAGCGGGTGTGTCGTTGCGACGGCAGAAGGCAGGTTCCCGCCCCAAAATACGGAGGCGACGCACAGAAGCAGGCCGCCGGAGAACAAAAATCGGCTGGAGTAGTTCATTCGGTCATGATTTGGATTTGTTCTACAAAAATAGCACGTTTTGCCGGTTTTCCATGCCGGCAGCGGGTTTTACGTTAATTTCCGTTTCGATCGAATGTATTACGAGGTATCTGCCGTCAGCGGCAGATACCTCGTATAAACAGTCCGATGCGTTTGAAAAACCGATAGCTGTCCTGAACACCTGTACCCTTCGGCGGGAGTTCATCGGGACGTATCGGTTTCTCGCGGTAGCGAGATCAGAAAATCAGTTTTCTTTTCGGTTCCGATCCGTTGCGGTCTCGATGCCGTGAAAGATCATCGGGACCCAGGATCGGTGAATCCGAAAGCATTATTGAATCGAAGCGAACCGGATTTCGCGGGTAGCGCCCAACGCATCTTTGACGTCGGCCTCGAAACTCAGCGGTGACGTAGAGAGCACACGGATTTTCGGATTCTCTTCCACCGGTTTGCCTACTGCACGGTCGAGCGTGATGCGGATCTTCCCGGTGTTGAGCTGGGTTGGATCGGAAACGCCTATCGTCAATCCCTCTTCGTCTTCACGCATGGTGACCGAGGCCGGGGCATCGACGCTTACACCCGCGACCGGGTTTGCGGACGGCTGCCAGAAGTTGAGGCCCGTCACGGCGGCGTTTTTGAAATGTACGGCCTGTACCTGCGGCGTATTGGCGAGGATCTCCGCATCCGGAGCGGCCGAATAGGCGGCCGTCTGGGCAGCGCTGCGATTCGGCAGCAGGATGTAGGCATAGGCGGCATCCGAAGGGTTGCGCCCGTGGTCGAACCAGAGCGAGAAATACTCGCGCGTGATGGGGGTGGAGTCTTTTACCATCGTGTTGATCTGCATCCACGTTCCGGTGCGTTCTTCGCGCTGGGCGCAGAGATTTGCCTCGCCGGGAAAACAGTAGCCTACCGAGGTCGCTTCGTCCATGCCTTCGAAGTGTGCCCACGGGGTGGGGCGGTTGCGTTTCTCGGTCCCGGGAGCGAGCTCTTCGGCCGGAACGGTGCCCGCTTTCCCGGTTTGCCCGCTTACCGCCGTTCCCGCTTTACCCAGTGTGATGCGATAGGCTGCACCCGGATTCATCTTGCGGTTCTCGGCGGTGGTTTCGATCGTGCGGTTATCCCGGCTGCTGATGCCGGCTCCCAGTGCAACGATCTGGTCGCCGCACATGAACCACGATTTTTTGGCTTCGAGCGAGCTTTCGTAACCGTTGAGCCACATGCCCTCGCTGGCGTAGAGGTCCAGGATCGAACTGCCGCCGACCCAGTGCTGCGGGCTCTTGTAGCCGTCGGCGTAGAGCAGGCCCGGTGCCAGCGGGAGTGTTTCGGCTTTGCGCGGGCGGGTGTCCACCGTGGTGCCAGCCATGCGGTAGGGATTGACCGTCGCCCAAAAGCTTTCGCTGTACTGCCGTAGGTCGTTGTCGTACAGGTAGGTCATGCCGTCGCCGATGTACCAACCTTTGAGGTTTTCTCCGTTGATCGTTTCGTAGTTTTCAATGCGGGCGGAAGACATGGCCAGTCCCACGGCAAATTGCGGAGTGGTGTGTACGGCCCGGTCCATCGCGGCAAAAAGTTTGTGCCGGGTAGGTGTCGGGAGAGGACGGACGGTCGTGTCGGCCATCATCTTCCGGTACTCCCCGATCAGGTAGAATGGAATGTCGTCGATCATGTCGCGCTGGCTGTCTGCCAGGGCATGTCCTTTGACAAGACTTTGCAGGTAGGCTTTCTCGGTCGGAGTCGAGAGCTGCGACAGCCGGAAAAGCTGCTGCATGATGCTGTGTCCCGTACCGCGGTCGCCGGCCCCGGGGCGGGACATTTCGCGGCCGCGCACCATGTCCATGAAGGCCCCCCGGTAGAGAAGCGGCTCATAGGCATTGCGTACCCAGCCATAGAGCATCTCCATCTGTGCCTGGGGGATCTCCCATTGCGAACCGTGCACGATTTCGATCATGTTGACCAGGTTTTCGAGCAGCGAGCGCCCGTAGCCTCCGGTATAAGGGATGCCACTGGTGCTGTACGAACGAACCGTCTTCGTAAAAGCCATCGCTCGTAGTGACTGTTTTGAATTCGGTTTCCAGCCCTTTGACGGCCATATCCAGTTTCGCCGGGTCCTGCGTGAGGAATCCGCGGGCGGCCATTGCGGCGCACTGCCATACTTTGTTGGCCCCGGTGGCCGCGCCTTCGTAGGTTACGTCGGGAGCGTAATGGTTCATCGCCGCTTCGTAGCGGGCCCGTTGTTCGGGCGTCAGGTCGTCATACAGCAGCGTCATGACGCGCGTGATGTTGAGCGGCGTGCCGATGACGAACATCCACCAGTTGTCGTAGAGCGGGATCGAAGGATTGTAGCGGTTGGCCTCCATCCAGTCCATGCCGTCGATGACGTCCCGTTTGAGCGAATCGTTGCCGTAGAATTCCGATCCGGGCGTCGATACGGCCAGGGCCATGTAATAAAGGCGGCTGTACGGGACCAGGGTGATGGTCGATATGCCTTCCACGTTGCAATCTTCCCAGAGCCATGTACGGTCCGGGGTTTTGTTCATCGATGTCCAGTACTCCTTCGTGAGTCCGTCCACGCGGTCGATGCGGTGGATCACCGCGCTGTCGTTCAGGTCGAGTCCGGGAGGACCGACCAGCGTTTCACGGAATGCCAGGCGCATTTGGTCGAAAGAGCGGGACTGGGATGAGCATCCTGTGCAGAAGAAGGCGGCACTAAGCAGTACCGCACAAGAAAAGAGGAGCAGTTTACTGTTCCGGGTGGTGGTTTTGCGGTTCATACAATCAGGTTAGAAAAATTAAGTGAGTAAAGATAGCTTTTTTTTTTGCGATTTTCTACTTCTTTTACACATCTGAGGGGGTTTTGTTTCCCCGATGGATTTTATATCTTTGTGTGAAAATTTCTCAATTGGCGTATAGATTTTCATAAACTCTTCCTTATGAGACGCATCGAAATTCCTTCGGCCGAACTGCAAGTCAGCAGTTATTGCCTTGGAACCATGTATTTCGGCAGCAAGGTGCCGGTGGATACTTCGCTCACACTGTTGGATGCCTATGCCGACCGGGGCGGTAATTTCCTCGATTCGGCTAACAAGTATGCCTCGTGGATCGAAGGATTCAGCGGCGGCGAAAGCGAACGGGTGATCGGTCGGTGGCTGAAGGACCGTCCGCGTGACCGCTTCGTGGTTACTTCGAAAGTGGGCTTCCCCTACGGGGACGTGCCGCGCAGTCTGCGCGCAGACGTGATCGTATCCGAATGCGAAAAGAGCCTGCGGAGGTTGGGCACCGATTACATCGATATCTACTTTGCGCACGCTGAAGATGCCGGTACCCCGGTCGAAGAGACGCTCCGTGCATTCGACAAGCTGATCCGTGACGGTAAAGTCCGCTGCATCGGGGCCAGCAACCACCAGGCGTGGCGGCTGGCCGAAGCTGAATTGATGGCGCGTGCTGCCGGATTGCCGCATTATGTAGTATTGCAGCAGCGTTTTTCATATCTACAGCCCGTTGTGGGTGCGGATTTCGGCACACAATTGCCGCTGACACCCGAACAAACCGATTTTTTGTGCGCGTCATGGGGTGTTGCTGATGGCCTACTCCCCGTTGTTGGGCGGCTTGTACGAGAAGCCGGAGATACCCGTTCCGGTTCAATACCGCAGCGAACACAGCGATAAATTGCTGGAATTGCTGCGCCGCCGGGCTGCTGAATGGGGGTATACGCCCTCGCAGCTTGTGCTGGGATGGATGCTCGCTCTTTCACCCTGTGTGGTGCCGGAAGTGACGGCCAGCCGGCTGGAGCACCTCGAAGCGAACCTTCGTGAGGTGGATCCTGCCCATGCCGCTGTTTTTGCCGAAGAGGTCGCCTCTGTCGACAGTTTTACGGTCAAATACAGTTGATCCGGATGGATCGGGATAGCAGGAACTGCGGCATACGGCGTTTTTTCGCCTGGAATAAACGGTTCAGGCGGGAAATGACGCGTGGAAAATAGGCCGATAAACCTATAAATACATATTCAATAAAAACCTAAACCAACCACCATGATGAACAGCAGAGAACGCATGATCAAGGCGCTCAACCACCAGGAGCCCGACCGTGTGCCGTATGACCTGGCGGGAACCACGGTCACCGGAATTTGCAAGGGAGCTTTTCTCAATGCGATGAAAGAACGCGGTCTTTCGACCGAATATGACGCCAAGGAGGTCGATCCCATTTCGCAGATCGTTACCCCTGTGGAAGAGACGCTTGTAAAACTCAAGTCGGATACGCGTCGGATCGGCGCCCGCCGGGTAATCGATTACGAAAAGATACGCACCAAGGAAGGAAGCGTCTGGTCGCTCGTAGACCACTGGGATTGCCTTTGGAAGCTCGATGAAACCAAGGATTTTTATTATAACCAATTTACCCATCCGCTCGAACAGTACGATTCGATTACCGAAGGGCTCAAGCATTGGCATGTGCCTGATTGGGCCGATTATGTGGATCGTATGAAGGCGGATATCGCCGAGCAGGCGCCTTTCCTGGGCGATTATTGCGGCATTGCCGACCGCAACTGTGCGGGCCTGACCGAAATGTCGCTGCGCATCCGCGGTTACGAAAAATGGTATATGGATCTGCTGCTCGATCCGGAAGGTGCCGAGGAGTTACTCGAGCAGATCACCCAACACAAGATCGACTACTGGAACTCGTTGTTCGACTGGATCCAGGAGCAGGGTCTCGAAGATAAGATACAGGTGATGTCCGAATGCGACGATTTGGGAACGCAGCGCTCGACGCTCATCGCCCCCGACGACCTGCGCCGGCTGGTGATTCCGCGTTTTAAACGTATCTGGGCCAACAACAAGAAGCGGATGCCCCATGCGAAGAATTTTATGCACACATGCGGTTCTGTGCGTCCCATCCTTCCCGATTTGATCGAAGCGGGTCTCGATATTTACAATCCGGTACAGTTTACGGCCAAGGACATGGACCTCAAAGAGCTGAAGCAGGAATTCGGCAAGGACCTGGTCTTCTGGGGCGGCGGTATCGACACCCAGTCGACGCTGTGCAAAGGTACGCCCGACGAGGTGCGTGACGAAGTGAAGCGTATTCTCGATATCATGGCTCCGGGCGGCGGGTTTGTGTTCGCTCCGGTGCACAACATTCAGGATGATGTGTCGGGAGCCAACTTCTGGGCGATGTGGGATACGCTGATGGAGTACGGAAAATACTAACCGGGCTAAACAACTCCATTGAATATGAAAACCACCACTAACCTGCTGAACCGCGTGGGCGAATCGGTAGGGCGTTACCGTTGGGTAATCTGCTCGCTGCTCTTCTTCGCCACGACCATCAACTACCTCGACCGGGCCGTTATCGGCCTGCTCAAAGAGACCCTCACCGCTGATCTGCACTGGACCGAGAGCGATTACGGCAATATCATCGTCTGTTTCCAATTGGCCTATGCGCTGAGTTTGCTGTTTGTAGGCCGCGTGATCGACTGGGTCGGGACGAAGTTGGGCTACGGCCTCTCTTTAGCCGTCTGGAGCATGGCTGCCGTACTGCACGGTTTTGCTACCGGAACCGCAGGCTTTGCAATTGCCCGGGCTCTGCTGGGTGTCGGCGAATCGGGCAACTTCCCGGCAGCTAATAAAACGGTGGCCGAATGGTTCCCGCAGAAGGAACGGGCACTGGCCACCGGACTTTATAATTCGGGCGCGATGATCGGCGCGATCGTGGCACCGCTGTTGGTCCCCTGGATCGCCATTCATTGGGGGTGGCAATGGGCATTCATCCTGACCGGCGCCGTCGGTTTCGTCTGGCTGATTTTTTGGGCTCTTCTCTATCATGATCCGGCCAGTCACAAACGGTTGAGCCGTGCCGAATACGATTATATCCGCACGGGCCTGACACCTGCCGAGCTGGCTGCGCGGGCAGTGACTGGCGCGGCTGCGCCGGTTACGGCTGAAACCGCTGCCGCGGATGCTGAGGCCGCAGACGAAGGGAGTGCACAGGAGAATAAACAACATGTGACTTGGGGGCAGTTACTGCGCCGCAGGCAAACCTGGGCCTTCGTCGTGGGTAAGTTCATGACCGATCCTGTCTGGTGGTTCTTTCTCTTTTGGCTGCCGGCGTTTTTGGAGGCGCAATACGGTCTCAAGGGTATGCAGGTGTCGTTGCCGCTGATCGTCGTTTATGCACTGTCGAGCATCGGCAGCATCGGCGGCGGTTGGCTTCCCAAGCTGTTTATCGACCGGGGAATGGGGGCTGGGCGCGCCCGCAAGCGTTCCATGTTGCTTTACGCCCTGTTGCCGCTGCTGGTTCTTTTCGCACAGGCGGCCGGCGATGTGAATATGTGGTATGCGATTCTGATTATCAGCATTGCCTGCGCGGCACACTGTGCATTTGCCGCGAACCTGTTTGCGACCGTATCCGACATGTTTCCCAAGCGCGCTGTGGCTACCGTAACCGGTATCGGCGGCATGGGCGGGGCCGTGGGCGGCATCCTGATCGCGAAGCTGGCAGGCGGGTTGTTCGACCATTACAAAGCGCTCGGCGATATCACCGTGGGTTACGGAATCATGTTCATCATTTGCGCCACGGCTTATATCATCAGTTGGGGTGTTATGCAATGGCTTGCACCCAATTTCCGCCGGGTGGAGAAGCTATAGGTTGTCCGGATGGATAAATAAAAAGAAGGGCGCAGAATTTTCTGCGCCCTTCTTTGGCTATACTGACTGCGCCTACCGGCTTTGATAATATTTATTGTTCCGGTACATTGAATACGCTTCTTGCGGGACATGAATCGCATCCTCCGTTACCTCCGCCTCCGGGAGGATTAGTGCCGCCACCGCTGTCGCCGCCACCGGAGCCGGATGAACCTGTATTTATGCCAGTGACGGTCCAGGCAAAGGAATAGTTTCCATTACTCCGAATGTTGACACTGTTTGCATCCATATAACTCTCGGGAGTCAAATGGATTAAAGCGTTTTCGGATAACGAAGCTTCAGCTATGATAACTTGAGATGTGACATATTGCCATGTGGACGTGTTAAAAATGGGCGGAGATTCTGCTCCCGGCCAGATATAGACATTGTAAAGAGTGATGGCCACCCGGGTCAGTTCGTATCGGTCCCATTCCGGGATGTAAAAATTCAGCGTGTTTCCAAAACTCATAAATTGGATATTCAGATGTGCCTGTGTAGCCTTCGTGGCCAGATTCGCCTTTTGTCGGACTCCGTTGTCTTCTTTCGTGCAACCCGCCAGAAAAGCCAGGCAGGCAGCGATGAGCAATAGTTTTTTCATGGATTCGAGTGTTTTGAGGATAATGATTGGTGATTACAATATAATATACAATTCTGTATTGCAAAACACTTTGAGACAAGATGATGCAAATAAATATTTTTAAAATTTCGATCCGATGAATGTGCTCTACGCGAAAAAAATACGGGCATTCCAGAAGGAATGCCCGTCGTAACTGGCTTTTTGTTAGGTGTCGGGCTATTGAATATTTTAAAAAAGCCGGATACACCGTTTTTTATCCGCGGCTCTCCATGCTGTTGATGTCGGGATTGACGGTCACCACGTCCTGTTCGAGCTGGGTTTGGGTGACTTCGTGGCTTTTGTGGATTTTCTCCTTGCCGAGGTCGTTCAGCGTGAGTTGCGTCTTGACTTTCGGATGGCAGGGGCCGGCGATGGATTTCCCTGCGGCGGGAGTGTTAGCATGTTCATTTCGTTTCATGGCATGTCGTATTTAGGAATGTTTTAATTTATACTACGGCAAGATTCATACCATGGAGAGAAAGACTTGCATACTCGTCGGACTTTATCGGATGTCGGTAGGTTATAGCGTGCCCTGTTTGAGTCGTTCGACGAAGTCGTCGATGCGGTGCAGTTCTTGCGGGATATCGATGCTCTGCGGACAGTGCGGCGTGCATTGGCCGCAGCCGATGCAATGGCTGGCCTGCCGCAGGCGCGGCGCACTGCGGTCGTAACCGATCAGGAATGCCCGGCGCGCCTTGCAGTAATTTCCATCCTGCCGGCTGTGGGGAATGTTCCCCTCGTTGATGCAGCGGTTGTAGTGCAGCAGGATGGCCGGGATGTCTATTCCGTAAGGGCACGGCATGCAGTATTGGCAGTCGTTGCACGGAATGGTGGGATATTCGAGCATCATCCGGGCGGTCTCCTCGAGCAGTGCGAACTCCTCTTCGGAGCATGGTTCGAGCGGCGAGTAGGTGCGGAGGTTGTCCTGCAGGTGTTCCATGTAGCTCATGCCGCTCAGCACGGTCAGCACGCCGGGGAACGACCCCGCGAAACGGAACGCCCACGACGCGACGCTTTGGTCCGGGCGGCGTGTTTTGAGTCGGCTTACCAGATGGTCGTTCAGTCGCGTCAGGCGTCCCCCCAGCAGCGGTTCCATGATGACCACCGGAATATTCCGTTTCTCCAGCTCGCCGTAAAGGTATTCGGCGTTGACGTTGCGGCCCGAAGCGTGCTTCCAGTCGACGTAGTTCATCTGGATCTGGACGAAATCCCACGGAATGTCGAGCGAGAGCATGTAGTCGAACACCCGGACATCGCCGTGGAACGACCAGCCCAGGTTACGTACGCGCCCCGCTTCGCGTTCGCGGAGCAGGAAATCCATCATGCCGTTGTCGAAATAACGGGCCCGCACCAGCGGAATCCCCGTGCCGCCGCCGACCGAGTGGAGCAGGTAGTAGTCGAAATAGTCCGTTTGCAACTCTTCGAGCGAACGGCGGTACATGGCCAGCGAATTTTCACGCGTGTAATTCGAAAAATTCGAGAGCTTCGTCGCCAGGAAATATTTGTCGCGGGGATGACGGCTCAGTGCAATGCCGGTCGACCGTTCCGAAAGTCCCTGCACATAGACCGGCGATGTGTCGAAATAGTTTACGCCGTGTTCGATGGCATAATCGACCAGCTCGTTCACCGTTTCCTGGTCCACTTCGTCGCCTTTGCCGTCGCTGCGCGGCCGGGTCGGCCAGCGCATGCAGCCGTAGCCCAGCAGCGATACCCGGTCGCCGGTGTGCGGATTGGTCCGGTAGGTCATCTTGTCTGTGGGAACTTCTCCGGGGGCTGCTGCGGTACCTTCGCGGTGTTTCGGTCCGCATCCGGCCAACGCAGCGACCGTACCGGCGATTGCGGAGGCCCCCGCCAGGCGGGCGGACCCGTCTCCCAACGCTTTGAGGAATGCCCTGCGATTCATGCGTTTGCTGTCTTTCGTCTCCATCGTTCGTTCGCTTAGATAATTCTGTGCCGGCGGTGCCCTTCGACATAGATCGCGCTGAAAGGCCGTGCCGGGCATAGGTTTTCACAGGCTCCGCAGCCGATACACTTTTCTTCGTTGACGGCCGGGATTTTCGGCGAATCGGACATCTCCGGATCGGAAGGCACCATCAGGATCGCTCCCGTCGGACAGTGGCGTGCGCAATTGCCGCAGTCCACCCCCGTCGCGCAGCGGCACGCAGTTCTCCCTGATCCAGACTGCATGCCCGATCTGAATGGCGGATTTGTCGGCCGGGGTGATTTCATGGATTGCTCCGGCGGGACATACTTCCGCGCATTTGGTGCATTCGGGGCGGCAATATCCGCGTTCGTAGGACATTTCGGGCTGCATCAGGGTCGCCAGCGCCGATGAAGGGCGCAGGACCCCGTTCGGGCAGACCGCCACGCAGAGCTGGCAACCCGTACAATGCCGCGCCATGTGCCACAGGCCTCGGGCCCCGGCGGGAACGAGCGGTGTGGTGCGGTTCGGAATTTTTTTCTCCTCGATAGCAGCCAGACCGCCGTCGACCTTCATCTCCTGCGCCCGTACGAACGATCCTGCGGTCAGCATCGCCGTCAGTGACAGAAAATTGCGCCGGGAAATGCCGGGAGCCGAAGTTTCGTTTGAAGATAACCCTTCCCGCACTTGGGCATCTTGGCTAGCCGGTCGGGATTGGGTTTGCACGGTTGCATCCCTTGTTCTTCCGGTTTCCGGTGGTATCGGGGAGGATGTTGTATCCGTTTCCGCTTGGATCTGTTTTTTTGCTGGTTGTTGTGGCGGCTCGACAGGGTGGGCGCGGAACGGCGCGTTGCCGGTGCGCAATCGGTAATGGATGGCCTGTTGGCGGCATTTCCCGATGCAATCCATGCAGGCAACACAACGGCTCAGGTCGATGCGGTGCGCTTTCGGGTCGATACACGACGCTTTGCAGTTGCGTGCGCACAGGCCGCAGCCGTTGCATTTGCAGGTGTCGATGACCGGAGCCAGCAGAGAAAAACGTGAGAAGAGTCCCAATACCGTCCCCACCGGGCAAATCGTGTTGCAGTAGGTACGACCGTTATGCCATGCTACTACTGCTAAAATAATGAATGTTCCGGCCGCTACGGCCAGCGTGGCGATTCCCTTCATCCATACGTCGGCCCTGTAAAACGCATAGCTGCCGGCCCGTTCGGCCAGGTAGGCGAGCAGATTGTTGCCCCAGAGGTACAGCGGTGCGATGAGATTCGAGACAATGCGCCCGTAAGCGCTGTAGGGTGCCAGCAGTGCGACGAAAGAGCCGATTCCGGCCACGGCGGCTGCGATGAAAAGCGCGAGCACACCGTACCGCAACCACGAGAGGGCCGGTGAGTAGCGGAACCGGTTTTTCGTTCGTTTTCCCGCGATCCACGAAACCGCATCCTGCATCACGCCCAGCGGACAGATGACCGAACAGTACACGCGGCCGAACAGCAACGTGAGTACGATCAGTGCTGCAACCACGCCGAAGTTCAGGGCAAGCAGTGCGGGCAGGAACTGTATTTTTGCCAGAAATCCGAACCATGCGTGGAGCGTTCCCGTGAAGTCGAGGAACAGCAGCGTGATCAACATACAACAGACGGCAGCAGCCGTGATTCTTATTTTTCGCAGCATAGGTTTATCCGGTTGCAGGAGTCAAAAAAGTAAACGTAGCGTTCATAACAACGAATGTATATATTGTTTGTCTGAAACCGGGCACAATCATCCGTGCAAGACCTTGGTGCTTCCGGCTGTGAATGTCCGTGCTGTTTGGCCCGTAAATGCGGGAATGTCCCGTGTACCCCGCTTGTTATAGTACTCTTGTTATCGTGTCGGTGTCCTCTTGGCAATATAATAAAATTTATTCGATCACTCCGATTCTTCGCAACCATTTGGCCACTTCCGGAGCGGCCTCTTGCACGCTGCCGCCCCGGACAGGCAATCCCGGAAGCAAAGTCGCGCCTGCACACAGTTTTTTGATATCGGCTTCGCTGTGCCCCATGCGGCTGCCTTCGTGCGTCATGAACGGGGCGATGGTCTTACCCGAGAGGTCGTACGAAGAGAGGAAAGTCGCGACCGGCGGCGCGATCGTGTACCACCAACAGGGTGATCCGACGAAAATGATGTCGTATTTTCCGAGGTTTTCGGGTTTTGATTTCAGGGCCGGTTTGAAGCCGGAGTTCACCTCTTTCTTCGCCTGGTCGACTACCGCCTGGTAGTTAGTGGGGTAGGCCGCGGCAGGTTCTATCTCGAAAATATCCGCTCCCGTCGCTTCCCGGATCTGTTCGGCTACGGTACGGGTGTTGCCGCTGTGTGAAAAGTAGGCAACCAACATTTTTTTAGGGGCCTTCGCCGTCTGGGCATTCAGGCCGTCGTGTGTAATCATCATTGCGGTAAGTGCGGTTAAAATGATTTTTGTTTTCATGATTGCGTTTTAGTTTCGTGTATTTGTCCGCTGTTGCGTCGGGGCGGTCTCCGGGCGTCATTGCGGAAGGCTGTACTCTCCCCGGGGCGATGATGGATTACATCCGGGGCGGCAGGCTCCCTGTTTTCGTACTTCATTTTCCGGTTGTAGTGCTCCTGGTTCTGTTGATGCAGCAAAATTACGGTATGCTTACAGCCGGTTTTGTAGACGCATTACAGGGTTTTTTACCATGATTACCGATTTCGCATCCGCAACGATGCAGGCGCGGTGAAAAACATTAAATTTGTACGAAACCAAATCCGAAAGCTATGGATAAGATCATACACATCGAAAATATTTTTCAGTATAACGAACGCGTGGGCGTCGAAACCCTGCATCCGCTGGTCAGCGTGATCGACATGTCGCAGGCCCGTCGGTTGTCGCACCAGCGCCAGACCTACGGATTTTATACCGTATTCCTGAAAGAGGTCAAGTGCGGCGATATGATCTACGGGCGCGAGTATTACGACTATCAGGAAGGTACGATCGTTTGCCTCGCTCCGGGCCAGGTCATCGGTTTCGAGGATAACGGAGAGGTGTTCCAGCCCAAAGGATGGGCCCTGCTGTTCCATCCCGACCTGATCCGCGGGACTTCGCTGGGACGCAATATGAAAAATTACACTTTTTTCTCGTATGAGGTGAATGAGGCGCTGCACCTTTCGGAGCAGGAGCGGCAGGTCGTCGTGGATTGCCTGCGGCGGATCCGGCACGAGTTACAACATGGGGTCGACCGTCACAGCAAGACGATCATCGCGATGAATATCGAGTTGCTGCTCGATTACTGCGTGCGTTTCTACGAACGGCAGTTCATTACGCGCAACGAAGTGAACCGCGATATTCTGGTGCGTTTCGAAAACGTGCTCGACGAATACTTCGTTTCGGACCGGCCCCAGCAGATCGGATTGCCGTCGGTGGGATACTGTGCCGGGAAATTGCATCTTTCGCCCAACTATTTCGGTGACCTGATTAAAAAAGAGACGGGCCGGACGGCACAGGAACATATCCAGATGAAGCTGATCGACCTGGCCAAGGAACGGGTGTTCGACACGGGCAAGTCGATCAGCGAGATTGCCTACGAACTCGGGTTCAAATATCCGCAGCATTTCACGCGGCTGTTTAAAAGGATTGTCGGCCAGACCCCGAATCAGTACAGGATGATGAACTGACCGGGATAATGCCATAAATCGGTGCGGTTTTTCGGAAGATTCCGGCCATAATCCGGATTTGCGACTACTTGACTACGCTATTGGCTGCGGGATACCCGGGTAACATGAATAAAGCCATGCAGATCCAACAGACCGGCATGGCTTTGTCGTTGTCTATCCGTAACTACTGGATTGGGGTGTTTTGCTGTTGCTGTTGCTGTCGTCGGTCGCGGCGTCCCATTACCACGCTGATGATGATCGGGATGGCCAGGAATATGACCGTCCCGGTGGCGACCAGTGCCGTATAGAGCGTCGGACTGCCTACAGGTAACTGTGACGGCGGGAAAAATGTCACGGTGAAAGCGAACAGCACGGCCAGGAAGCCGCCCCCGCCGATGATCCACATCCCGGCGTTGCCACCCGGTACACGGTAGCTGCGGGGCAGTTGGGGTTGCGTATAGCGTAGGCGGATGCCGGCAGCATACATCAGCATATACATAATCAGGTAGAGGCCGATGGTCAGAGCGCTCAGCAGGAAGAAAGCCACGCTCACGTCTTTCATCACGATGTAGAGCGACGAGAGTACGGTAACGATACAACCCTGGATGAGCAGGATGTTGATCTGACTGCCGTTTTTATTGGTCTTTTTCATAAAATCGGGCAGTTGACCCTCTTTAGCCGTCCAGAGCAGGCCGCGGCTGGGACCCGAGATCCATGACATTACGCTTGCCAGCGCGCCGAATGCGATCAGCAGGCTCAGGACATTGGTCAACCAACCGACATGGTAATGCTTGAAGGCGATGTCGAACGTGGTGAACAACCCCGACTGGAGATTGATCTGGTCGTAAGGCGTGATAATGGCTACGGCCAGCGAACCCAGCGTGAACAGCCCGAACGAGATGAAAGCGGCTATGAACATGGCGCGCGGGAACTGTTTTTGCGGTTGTTTCAGTTCGGGGGCATGGACCGCATGAACTTCGACGCCGGCGAAAAGCAGCAGGATTCCCGCCAGGAAAGCGATGTCGTTCATGCCCGTGATGTGCGGGAAAAGGCGGGGATGGGCGTGTCCTGCGCTGGCGTTAACGACCTGCGAAACCTTTTCCGGAATGTGCTGGAAGGCGATTTCGTTATCGCCCAATACCCAGATCAAGGCCAGCGCGATGATGACCACGCCGGGCAGTACGGTTCCGATGATAAAGCCCTTGCTCGTGATTCCGGAGACGGTCGATGTGCCCTTGAGCGTCACCCATGTGGCGAACCAGTACATAATGATCGAGAAGAGTCCGACGAAAACGCCGTTTTGCGCAAGGTCGGGTACCCCGATCATGTACGCGATGGATGCGGCGGCAAATCCCAGTACGGTGGGGTACCACACCACGTTCTGAATCCACTGGAGGAAGATGGCCGTAAAGCCCAGATGCGGGTTGAAAGCCTCTTTCACCCAGGAGTAGACGCCTCCGCCTCGGGAGGCGAATGCGCTGCCCAGTTCGGCTCCGACCAGTGCGGCGGGAATGAGGAACAGAAAGGTCGCGAAGAAAATGTAGAAGAACATCGTAAGCTCTTCCTGGGCCATCATCGGCAGCCCGCGCAGGCTGATCACGGCCGCTGCCGTCATCAGCGCGAGCTGCATGGTCGTAATGTTTTTACTTTTAGCCATTGTCGCGGGGTTTTGGGAAATTTACTTCTGATCTCTAACAGTTTTCGTGCCGTAAAATCAAGTGCAGGTTACCGATCCGTCGTATTTTGAAAATTCAACAAGTTGTTATATTCAGAATATTGAGTAACTTTATTGACTCAAAATCGTGTTAATAACCCGTATGAAGATATCTTTGCTCCAAACCGATATCCGCTGGAAAGACCCTCGGGCCAACCGCCGCCGGGCCGAAGAGTTGATTTCGGACCTTCCGGCGGCCGACCTGATCGTGCTTCCCGAGATGTTCACGACCGGTTTTTGTACCGATCCAACCGAAACGGCCGAACCTGCCGACAGCGAGACTCTTGCCTGGATGCGCTCCGTGGCGGCCGCGAGGAACGCGGCCGTGGGCGGTAGTGTCGCTACCGAGGCCGACGGCCGCTACTACAACCGGTTTTATTTTGTCAAGCCCGACGGCAGTTACGCCACTTACGACAAACGGCATCTGTTCTCCTTCGCCGGGGAAGACAAGCGCTATACCGCCGGTACGGAACGTGTCGTTGTGGAGCATTGCGGGTTCCGCATCCTGTTGCAGGTGTGTTACGACCTGCGTTTTCCGGTTTTCGCCCGCAACCGGGGCGATTACGACATGATTCTTTATGTCGCCAACTGGCCGACGGTGCGTATTTCGGCGTGGAATGCACTGTTGAGGGCCCGTGCCGTCGAGAACCAATGCTATGTTGCGGGAGTCAACCGCACGGGTGACGATCCGGCCTTGGCCTATGACGGTTCGAGTGCGCTGATCGGTTTTCTGGGCGAAACCGTCGCGGCCGCGACTCCCGGTCGTGAAGAGGCCGTTCAGGGTGAAGCCGACCTGAAGGCCTTGGAAGCGTTCCGGGCTAAATTTCCGGCCCTTCGGGATGCCGATGCTTTTACTTTAATCGAATCATGAAAGATAAACTGTTGATATTGGGCGACCAGGCCGTGGCGCTGGGCGCCCTGCATGCAGGGATTTCGGGCGTGTACGCCTATCCCGGCACACCTTCCACCGAAATCACCGAATACATCCAAAGTTCTCCCCTGGGCCGGGGCCGGGGAGTATATTGCGATTGGTGCACGAACGAAAAGACGGCTATGGAAGCCGCTCTGGGGGTCTCCTTCATCGGTAAGCGCGCCTTGGTCTGCATGAAGCATGTGGGTCTGAACGTGGCGGCAGACGCCTTCGTCAATTCGGCCATGACCGGAACCCATGGCGGGTTGGTCGTGCTGGTGGCCGACGACCCGTCGATGCACTCCTCGCAGAACGAACAGGACTCCCGTTTCTACGGCAAATTCGCCATGGTCCCCATTTTCGAACCTTCGTCCCAGCAGGAGGCTTACGATATGGTACGCGATGCTTTCGATCTGTCGGAACGCGTGAAACTTCCGGTTTTGATGAGGCTGACTACCCGTATGGCCCATTCCCGCGCCGTAGTGGTTCCTGCCGTTCCCCGGGATGAGAACCCGCTCTCTTTCCCCGAAGACCGTGCCCGTTGGGTGCTGTTGCCGGTCAATGCCCGCCGCCGTTATAACGAATTGCTGGCTGTTCAGGCCGATTTGCAGCGGCTTTCAGGCGCATCGCCTTACAACAGCTACCGGCCGGGCGACCGCCGGGGGGTGATCGCCTGCGGTATTGCTTTTAACTACCTGATGGAAAATTATCCGGAAGGTTGCGGACGGACGGTGTTGAAAATTTCGCAATATCCACTGCCGGTGGAGACGCTTCGCCGCATGATGGCCGAATGCGATGAAATTTTGGTGCTCGAGGACGGCCAGCCGTTCGTCGAAGAGCAACTGCGCGGGTTGCTGGACGAGAGCGGCAAGATCAAAGGCCGCATGAGCGGCGAGTTGCCCCGTGCGGGCGAGTTGACCCCGGACAATGTACGTGCGGCTTTGGGGTTGCCGGCCGCTCCTGTGGCCGATGCCTGTGCGCGTGTGGTTCCCCGGCCGCCCGCGTTGTGTGCCGGTTGCGGCCACCGCGACGTGTACGAGATGCTTAACGAAGTGGCTAAGGAGTATGAAAATAGCAAGATATTCAGTGATATCGGTTGCTATACCCTCGGAGCCCTGCCGCCTTTCCGGGCGATTGACTCTTGTGTGGACATGGGGGCTTCGATCACGATGGCCAAAGGGGCTGCCGACGGCGGACTGTTTCCCTCCATTGCCGTGATCGGGGATTCGACTTTCACGCATTCGGGCATTACGGGCCTGCTGGATGCCGTGAATTCACGGGCTAACATTACCGTGGTGATTTCGGACAACCTGACTACGGCCATGACCGGCGGTCAGGACTCGGCCGGCACCGGGAAGCTGGAAGCCATTTGCCTGGGCGTGGGCGTCGAGAAGGAGCATGTGCGCGTGGTGGTACCCATGGCCAAAAACTACGACGAAATCCGCAACGTGTTGCGCGAGGAGATCGAATACCCGGGCGTATCGGTCATTATACCCCGGCGCGAATGCATCCAGACCCTGAAAAGAAATCTTAAGAAATCGAAAGCATAACATGAAACTGGATATTATCCTTTCCGGCGTTGGGGGACAGGGCATCCTCTCCATCGCCGCCATCATCGGGGAAGCCGCCCTGCGTAAGGGACTGCATGTCAAGCAGGCCGAAGTGCACGGCATGAGCCAGCGCGGGGGCGACGTGCAGTCGAACTTGCGGCTGAGTTCCTCGCCGATCCATTCCGACCTGATTCCCAAGGGTAAAGCCGACGCTATTCTCGCGTTGGAGCCGATGGAAGCGCTCCGCTACCTGCCTTATCTTTCGGACGGGGGGTGGATCGTGACCAATGCCGCCCCGTTCGTCAATATTCCCAATTACCCCGACCATACGGCTCTGCTCGATACGTTGCGCACGCAGCCCCGGGTGATCCTGATCGACGCCGATGCGTTGGCAAAAGAGAATTCGGTTCCCCGGGCCGTGAATATGGTGTTGCTCGGGGCTGCTTCGGTCGTGCTGGGATTCGATGCGGAGCTGTTGGAAGCTGTTGTGGCGGATTTTTTCGCTTCAAAAGGAGATCGGATCGTAGAGATGAACCGGTTGGCTTTCCGGGTGGGACGGGAAGCTGGCGGGCACCAGGTAAATTCGGCGGCTCATGCAAAATAGGGTATACAGCCAAGAACTCGTCGACCGGGTGGTCGACGAGTTGAAAATCACCGATCTGGATCAAGCGACGATCGGGCAGGTCGTGTTGTTGGCTTCTCGCCTGGAGGAGCTGACGGGCATCCCGTTTATCCGGATGGACCAGGGCGTGCCGGGTTTGGAACCGTGCAGGATCGGTACCGAAGCCGAGAAACAGGCGCTCGATACTTGGAGTCCGGCCATTTATCCGGCGGCCGAAGGCATTCCGGAGCTTAAAACGGAGGCGTCCCGTTTTGTGAAAGCTTTTCTGGATGTCGATATTTCGGCGGCGGCCTGTGTCCCGGTAACCGGGTCGGTGGCCGGGTCGTTCGGATCGTTCATCGCCTGTACCCAGTGTGATCCGGGGAAGAATACCGTTCTTTTCATCGATCCCGGCTTTCCCATTCAAAAGTCGCAGCTCAAAGTACTCGGTATTCCGCATGTGCAGTTCGACGTACACGATTTCCGAGGCGAGAAACTGCGGGCGAAGTTGGAAAGTTATCTCGAAAAGGGGAATATAGCTGGGATTATCTATTCGAATCCCAATAACCCGGCTTGGATTTCGCTGACGGAAAGTGAACTGCAGGTGTTGGGCGAACTGGCTACCCGGTATGGTGCCGTCGTGTTGGAAGACCTCGCTTATTTCGGCATGGACTTCCGCAGCGACTTCGGCCGTCCGTTTGAACCGCCTTATATTCCTACGGCCGCACGCTATACCGACAATTACATCCTGATGCTTTCCTCTTCGAAGATATTCAGCTATGCCGGCCAGCGCGCGGCTATGCTCTGTATCTCCGACAGTCTGTTCGGGCGCCGTTTCCCGGCTTTGGCCGAAAGGTATGCCGGGGCGGGAATTTTTGGACCGACGCTCATCGGGTCGATCCTTTATATGATTACCTCGGGCATCACGCACTCGACCCAATTCGGCTACGCTGCCATGTTGCGGGCCGCAACCGAGGGCCGGTTCGATTTCGTGAAGGAGACTTCGGAGTACGCCCGCCGTTCCCGCAGGATGAAAGACCTTTTTGAGAAACACGGCTTTCATGTCGTTTATGACAAGGATATCGACCGGGCGATCTCGGACGGGTTCTTCTTTACGATCGGATACGGCGGGATGCCTTGCGGCGAGCTGATGCGCGAACTGCTTTATTACGGGATCAGTTCGATTTCGCTCTCCACCACCGGCAGCGAGCAACAGGGTATCCGGGCCTGTTGTTCGCGCATGAGTGAAGATTTGTACGGAGTGCTAGACGACCGCCTGCGGGCATTCCGCCTGGATCATTAACCGTTGCGAATGGTTGTTGTAAGGGGTCTTTGAAAAAACTGAAGGCCCGCCGGAATAATGCGGAGCGCAGGCAAACTGCACCGTAAACATCCGGAATAGATTGAAATAAGTTGGAAATAATCTGAAACCATGATCTGGAACCAACCCAAAGAGTGTATGGGACGCGAGCAGATGCGCGCCCTCCAGGGAGAACGCCTGCATAAGCTCGTCGAGAGAGTCTATCACAATATGCCGTTTTACCGCCGCAAAATGCAGGAGATGGACGTGACGCCGGACGATATCCGGACGGTGGACGATGTCGTCAAGCTGCCGTTTACCACCAAGCAGGACCTTCGGGATAACTATCCGTACGGGCTTTTCGCCGTTCCGATGTCGCAGATCGTGCGCCTGCACGCCTCTTCGGGTACGACGGGCTCTCCCACCGTGGTAGGCTATACCCGCCGCGATTTGGCCATCTGGTCGGAGATGATCGCCCGCTGCCTGAGCGCTTTCGGGACCGACTGCAACGACATCTTTTCGGTGGCGTACGGTTACGGTCTGTTTACCGGCGGATTGGGGTTGCACTATGGGGTGGAGCACTTAGGGGCGACCGTCATTCCGATGTCGAGCGGCAATACGGCGAAGCACATCAAGCTGATACACGATTTCGGAGCGACTGCTATCACCTGCACTCCCTCATACGCCCTTTACCTGGCCGAAGCGATGGCCCAGGCCGGGATTCCCCGGGAGGAGTTCCGCCTGAAAACCGGTATCTTCGGGGCCGAACCGTGGACCGAGAACATGCGCCGCGAGATCGAAACCAAAATGGGAGTAAATGCGTACAATATTTACGGACTAAGCGAAGTCATGGGGCCGGGGGTGTCGCACGAATGCGCCTGCAAGAACGGGTCGCACATTATAGAAGATCATTTTTTGCCCGAGATCATCTCGCCCGATACGCTGGAACCGCTGCCGTACGGCGAGCAGGGGGAGTTGGTTTTCACGACGCTGACCAAAGAGGGGATGCCGTTGCTGCGCTACCGGACCAAAGACCTCTGTTCGCTGACCGACGAACCGTGCCCGTGCAGACGTACCAACGTGCGTATGAGCCGCATCGTAGGCCGCAGCGACGATATGCTCATAATACGGGTGTCAACATCTTCCCGTCCCAGGTCGAGAGTGTCATCCTCGAAATGGAAGAGTTCGAGCCGCATTACCTGCTGGTGGTTGACCGCGTACAGAATCTCGACAGCCTCGAAGTACAGGTCGAGGTTCGCGACGGCTTTTATTCGGACGAGGTCAGCAAGATGATCGGGCTCAGGCAGCGGCTCGCTGCCCGGTTGCACAGCGTATTGGGCTTGAAAGCCGATATCAAGCTGGTAGAGCCTTCGAGCATCGAACGCAGCGAAGGGAAAGCGCGCCGGGTGATCGACAAACGGATCCTGCACTGATGACCGGTCTGAACCATTACAGTCAATCGCAAATACCGCAGAACTATGAAAATCAAACAGCTTTCCGTATTCGTCGAAAACAAAACCGGACGGATCAACGAGGTGACCCAAATACTGGGAAGCAATGGTGTGAATATGACGGCATTCAGTCTGGCCGACAGCGGTGAATTCGGCATCCTGCGTATGATCGTATCGGATGTGGAACGGGCCGTCAGTGCGCTCAAGGAAGCGCGTTTCGGGATCAGTGTGACCGAAGTTGTCTGTTTTTGCTGTCCCAATGAACCGGGAGCGCTTTCAATCGTACTCGACTGCCTAGCCCGAGAGAATGTGTTTATCGAGTACATGTACGCTTTTTTCCGACGGAGATACGGCCCGGGTGGTCATCCGGCCGACCGACCTCGACCGTTGTATCGAGATCCTGACCCGTTGTAAATGTAATTTGTTGAACCGGGATAATCTGTCCCAGAAATAGCAGTGTTCCCTTGAAGTACGCAGAAAGGACGGCGCTTCTTAAAAGTCCGACACATTTTGTCTGCATAGTATAAGCGGGATTATCTTCCAATGGAAGATTGTTTTATTGGAAAATAATAATACCTTTGCGTTATTATCTTCTTTAGGAAGATTTTTCCATAGGAATATAATCTTTGTAAAACCTTATACAGACCAGATGAAACATATTATTGTCGGAGGTGTTGCAGGAGGTGCAACGGCGGCGGCGAGGATCCGCCGGGCAGACGAGCAGGCGGAGATCATCCTTTTCGAAAAAGGGAAATACATTTCGTATGCCAACTGCGGCCTGCCGTATTATATAGGCGGTGCGATCACCGAGCGGGAAAAACTCTTTGTGCAGACCCCGGCTTCGTTCGGTGGGCGCTTTAACATCGATGTGCGGGTGGAGAACGAAGTTGTGGGTATCGACACCATAGCAAAGAGAGTCGAGGTTCGCCGTGCGGACGGATCGACGTATGCGGAAAGTTTCGATAAGCTACTACTGTCGCCGGGAGCTACGCCCGTGAGACCGCCGCTGGAGGGTATCGACTCCGAAGGTGTTTTTACGTTGCGCAACGTTGATGACACCGACCGCATCAAAAGCTATATTGCCTCGCACAAGATAAAAGAGCGCCGTTATCGTGGGCGCGGGATTTATCGGATTGGAGATGGCTGAAAACCTGCATCACGCAGGAGCAGAGGTATCGGTTGTGGAGATGGGGGAACCAGGTAATGGCCCCTGTCGATTTTTCGATTGCTTCGCACGTACATCAACATTTATTGCAGAAAGGGGTTCGCCTCTTTTCTGGGGCAGAGCGTCGAGCGGTTCGAACGCAGTGGTAATAATATCGAAGTTTTTTTGCGCACGGTGGGAGTATCGTAACCGATCTTGTGATCCTTTTCGATAGGTGTGCGTCCCGAAATCACATTAGCCAAAGTGGCCGGCCTCAGAATCGGCGATGCGGGCGGGATCTGGGTGGACGACTATTTGCAGACCTCCGCGGCAGACGTTTATGCCGTAGGCGACGCCATCGAATTCCCACATCCGCTGACAGGCAAGTCGTGGTTGAACTATCTGGCTAATCCGGCCAATCGTCAAGGGCGCATCGTGGCGGACAACATGGTGTTCGGTAACACGACGAAATACGAGGGTGCAATAGGCACTTCGATCGCCAAGGTGTTCGATATTACGGTGGCTTCTACGGGCCTGGCCGCCAAACGGCTCAAACAGTCCGGCATTCCCTATATCAGTTCGATCACCCATTCGGCCTCGCATGCCGGGTATTATCCCGATGCGCTGCCGCTGACCCTCAAACTGACCTTCGATCCCGCGAACGGCAAACTTTACGGTGCCCAGTGCGTGGGTTACGACGGGGTGGATAAGCGCATCGACCAGATCGCACTGCTCATTAAGCGTGGCGGCACGGTGTATGACCTGCAGAAAATCGAGCACACTTATGCTCCGCCTTTCTCCTCTGCTAAAGATCCGATTGCCATTGCTGGTTATGTGGCAGGCAATATCATCAGCGGAGCGATGCCTGTGGTGACATGGAGGCAAATATCGGAAGCGGATCGCACCGATACGCTGCTTCTGGATGTGCGTACCCGGGAGGAGTTTACCTTCGGTGCAATTCCCGGAGCGGTGAATATTCCACTCGATGAACTTCGCGGCCGGATCGACGAGTTGCCGCACGACAAAGATATTTATATCTATTGCGCGATCGGATTACGGGGGTATCTGGCGCTGAAGATATTGATGGGGCACGGGTTTAACCGTGTCAAAAACCTGTCGGGCGGCTACAAAACCTATGCTACGGCGACTGCGCCGATAGTGAACACAATGGCTCCTGTGGACACTTGCTGCACGACCGGCGTGGATACCCGGCGTGTGGACGGCAGGTCGTCAAAAAACGGTGCGAATCGACGCCTGCGGGTTGCAGTGCCCCGGGCCGGTTATGAAGATCAAGCAGGCGATAGATTTGATCTCGGAGGGCGAACGGATCGAAATGGTCGCTACTGACGCCGGGTTCTCGCGTGATGCGCAGGCGTGGTGTAATACAACTGGCAACAGATTGGTATACAAATCAGAAGATAAAGGGAAATATACAGTGGTCATAGAGAAAGGTTCGTCCGATACGTGCACGGTTCTGGCTGCGGGTGGTGGCAGGGCCAAAACGCTGATCATGTTTAGCGACGACCTGGACAAGGCGCTGGCGACCTTCGTGCTGGCCAACGGCGCGGCAACCACCGGACAGAAAGTGTCGATATTCTTTACCTTCTGGGGACTGAACGTGATTAAGAAAAACAGCGAAACCTAAGGTAAAAAAGGATATCTTTGGCCGGATGTTCGGCATGATGCTGCCCTCGTCGTCGCTGAAGCTCCGCCTCTCGAAGATGAGCATGCTGGGCATCGGCGACCGGATGATGCGCCACATCATGAAACGCAAGGGCATCGACTCGCTCGAATCGCTCCGCCGACAGGCGCTCGACAGCGGCGTGGAGTTCATCGCATGCCAGATGTCGATGGACGTGATGGGCGTAAAGCGTGAAGAGCTGTTGGATGATGTGACTGTGGGCGGTGTCGCCACCTATATGGAACGCGCTGAAGAAGCGAACGTCAACCTGTTTATTTAATTGGTTATAGATAAGGGTTTATTGAAGAATTATTGGCTGATCGGGAGGGAAATCGTGGTCGGGACCTAAGGTGGTTGGCTCTAATTTCGTTTATGTGTGTGGGAGCGGTAGGGTCTGTACCCGACCGTCTTTTCGCCCGTGAAGAGCACGGTATGGTGCGCCTTGAGGGAGGACTTGCTGTTCAGTGTGTTCCGGATAAAGTCGGAAACGGATAAATAGTTGTTGAAAATTTTGTGTGACAAGCCGTCCTTATCTAAAAAGTCAGGACAATGGATAAACTATGTAAGATCCGCGACATTCAGCGCGCAGTTAATCAATTCGAGCAGAGTTTTGATAAAGAGTATGGAATCTCTTTGAACGAGGGTATGGCGCTCTGTTCGCTGCTTAAGCAGGGGTGCCTCTCGTCGGGTGAGATAGGAGAGTTGCTGGGGCTGACGTCGTCGAACAATTCGAAGATAATGCGCTCTGTCGAGAGTAAGGGTCTGGTCGAACGCGTGATGGGCACAAAGGATAGGCGACAGATGTATTTTTCATTGACTCCGGAAGGCAAGGAGCTGATTTCTGCCATTACATGCGAGCAGGTTGAAATTTCGCCTTTGCTCCAGAAATTATTGGAGTAAACAGAAAAGAGTTCGATAGGCAGCACGGGGCCCACCGTGCTGCTGGTTGCAGACTCCATGTTGTCCGTCTTGGTTCGTTCTCTGTTTCCCGAGGTCCGTAAACCGAAATCTGCAGCACCCTTCATCCTGTCGACACGGGCCTTGCCGGGGACCATCGCGCTATAGTATGCGGCAAGTTGTATGTACACAAAAGAAAAGAGGTCGCGATTTTCATCGTAACCTCTTCGTTTTCTGGCTCCTCAACAAGGACTTGAACCTTGGACCCCCTGATTAACAGTCAGGTGCTCTAAACCAACTGAGCTATTGAGGAATGTTTCTATCGTTTTGCGAGTGCAAATATAAGCCAAAATCTGAATACTGCAAAGGTTTTCGTGAAAATATTCCCGATTTTTTATTAAAAATTGTGTTTCGTGCTCTTCTGTGTCACCATGAACCAGTCTGCAACCCGTTGGAATACAGCATAACCGATATCTCTGACTGCTGGCTAAAGCCGGATTTACCTTTTACCTGTTATTTGTTCCGGAAATTCTGGGCGCGCGTTACACGTCCTGCATTCCGATTTCGGTAAACCCGGCATTCGGATAGGTACGGTTGAGGTATTGTTTCAGGTAGCGCCGCGTATCTTCCGTGATCTCCCGGCTCGTCGGCGGATAGAGGTTGTACACCAGTTCGGCCACTTCGATATTCCGGGCACGGCACGCTTCGAGGCTCAGCACGGTGTGGTCGATACTGCCCAGCCTTGGAGAGGTGACGAGGATGACCGGAAGGCGGTGGTCGGCAATGTAGTCGATCGCCGAATGGGTGTCGGTCAGAGGAACGAACAGCCCCCCCCGGCTCCTTCGAGCAGGACCGTGTCGTAACTTTCGAGCAGTTTACCCGTACTCTTTTCCACCAGCGACAGGTCGATCTCCCGGTTGTCGATCTCGGCGGCCAGTTGCGGTGAGGCGGGGTAGGTAAAGGTAATCGGGCAGGTGGTGCCGTCGAGGTCTTCGCGTTGCAGCGGAATGCCCATGATACGGCGGTGCAGTTCGATGTCTTCCGAAATGCCGGTGTTACCCGTCTGGATAAATTTCTGGGTAATGACCCGTTCGCCCCGGGCCCGCATGTCACGGGCCAACACACCCGTTACGATGCTTTTGCCCGCATCGGTGTCTATACCTGTGATGAAATATACATTTTTTGCTCATCATACGCATGCGTTTTAACTTCGAATATCGTTTCAAAAGTAGTATCTTTGTAAGTCTAGTACAAATTTTTTATGGAGATCATCCGGTTGGAAGAGAAAATAGCGGCGGGCTACCGCCTCGGTTACGACGAAGCGTTGGAATTGATGCGCACGACGTCCCCGGGGAGTTGTACGAATTGGCCCATCGCCTGAGGACCCGTTATCAGGGCAAACGTATCGATACCTGTTCGATCATGAATGCGCGGGCAGCCGTTTGCAGCGAGGATTGCAAGTGGTGCGCGCAATCGAAATTCCACAAGACCGACATCGACGTCTATCCGTTGGTGGGCGAAACAGAGGCCGTACAGGAAGCGGCGCATAACGCTTCGAAAGGCGTGGGGCGCTTTTCGCTGGTGACCAGCGGGCGGACGCTTACCGATGCCGAAACCGATCGTGTGTGCGCGATTTACCGCCGCATCGGACGTGAAGTGCCGATTCGTCTCTGTGCATCGCTCGGGTTGCTGACCCGGGAGCAATTGGTGAAACTGCGAGAAGCGGGGTAGGGGCACTACCATTGCAATATGGAAAAGGACCGCCCCTTCCTATTTTTTCGAAACTGTGCAGCACGCATACGCCAAAGAGAAGATACGGACGATTGAGGTGGGCGAAGAGGCGGGACTTAAAATTTGTTCCGGGGGTATTATCGGGATGAAGCGCCGAGCAGCGCATCGAGTTTGCGGTGACGTTGCAAAAATCG
>VOFJ01002961.1_pt1 | contig 41673 bp, 37 predicted proteins | sample 5384081 | NCBI WGS metagenome assembly VOFJ01 (sample SAMN12384729, study PRJNA508395) | human gut metagenome | isolation source: healthy gut I | host: Homo sapiens
ACATCCGCATCCGAATGCCCCAGCAGCCCAAGTGTGTGCGGAATGGTCACGCCGCAGAGAATCAGCGGACGGCCTTCCACCAGCCGATGTACGTCATAGCCTTGCCCAACTCGAAGCGCCGGCAGCGCCTGTTCTGCAAAAAATGCTTCTGCCATCAGTAAATCCTCCGGGGTCGTTAGCTTGATATTGCGTCGACTGCCCTCCGTCAGCTGCACGGGAACGCCCAGCCGTTCCACCAGCGACGCATCATCCGTGCCGAGGAAGCCGTCGCGCTGCGCCTGTTCGTGTGCCCGGCGGAGCAAGTCGGTCTTAAAGCCCTGCGGGGTCTGCACAGCGCGCAGGGAGGTGCGATTCGGCGTGTCCAGCGCGATATTGGCGTCGCTGACGGTCTTGATGGTGTCCGTCACGGGAACCGCGGCGACACCCGTTCCGCATTTCTCTACCGATACCATGCAGCGCTGGATAACGTCTGCCGTCACCAGACAGCGCGCGCCGTCATGCACCAGTACGCCGTCGCATTGCCCAGAGAGCGCCTGCAAGCCCCGCCAGACCGATTCCTGACGCGTTGCGCCACCTGATACCATCGGAACGTCCAGCCCGTTCTGCGCCAATTCAGACGCCATGGCGGGCATATCCTCTTCTCGGCTGACAACAACCACCTGCTCCACCAGTGGCACAAACGCCTCCACTGAGCGGACAATCATGCTTTTGCCGGCGATTGGCAGCAACACTTTATTGCACTTCGCGCCCATGCGCTGCCCGCTGCCGCCGCCCAAAATAATTGCGCCCCACATGATTTATTCCTCCGCGCCGCGTTCGGACGCCATCGCCGCATCCTCTTCCAGCACACGGTAGATTTCCGCAGCACCTTCCTTGCGCACCGTACCCGGCACAGCCAGAATCTCGTAGCGCCCCAAATGGTCGCCGAAGCGGATCGTCATGATATCACCGGGCTTGACCTCTGCGCCGGGTTTGGCGACTTTGCCGTTGAGCGTGACACGCCCGCCCGAACAGGCCTCGTTCGCCACCGTGCGGCGCTTGATAATGCGAGATACCTTCAAATATTTGTCAAGACGCATAATTTCCTCCGTGTTTCGGGTATTTGAGAAAAAAGCCCGCAAGATTGCTCCTGCGGGCTTCTATACGATGTCTGATGCGAAAATGAATCAGAAAATCGTATTAAGGACGATTACTGATTGACAGCGTCCTTGAGGGACTTGCCAGCCTTGAAAACAGGCGCCTTGGAAGCCGGGATGGTAATCTCCTCTTCGGGCTTCTGCGGATTGCGGGCAATGCGTTCCGGACGATCCTTCACCTCGAAAGAGCCAAAACCAACAATCTGCACCTTATCACCCTTGGACAGGCTTTCGGTGATGACTTCAACAACCGCATTCAGCGCCAGCTCGGCGTTCTTCTTGGGGAGCTGGGTCTTTTCAGCAAGGGCAGCAACCAGTTCGGTCTTATTCATGGAATATATTCCTCCTTGTTTGCGCGATTCACGCATAGATGAAATGGGATAACCTTGGCAGCACGCTGCTGCGGCATAGCGTCGCGGTCAGCGCTTCCAATCTGCGGGGGAAGATGGCTCAACAGCGCGATTTTGCGCGGCTTTCACCCGATTCCAGTATACATCCATTTCCGATAAAGTCAAGTCCTTCAGCGATTTTTCGTCCAATTTTATCAGATTTTCCATGGCAGAAAAGCGTTTGATGAACTTTTCGGTGGCATTTTTGAGTGCCTGCTCCGGGTCAATGCCGCTCAGGCGTGCCACATTGACGCAGCTGAACAGCAGATCGCCCAGTTCTTCGCCGGGATCGCGCGCGTTTTGCAGCTCTGTCAGCACCTCGTCTGCTTCCTCGTGCACCTTCGGCAGCGCATCCTGCGGCGTATCCCAGTCAAAGCCGACCTGCGCCGCTTTCTTCTGCACCTTCTCCGCCCGCATGAGCGCTGGAAGACTCTTGCTCACGTCCGCCAGCACACTGCCCTGCGACATAAGCCCCTTTTCGGCTTTCTTGAGTTTTTCCCAGCTGTCCGCGACTTCCTCCGGTGTGTCGCAGTGGACATTGCCGAAGATGTGCGCGTGGCGGTAGAGCATTTTGTGGACGATGGCGGTCGTAATGTCCTGCATCGTGAATTCATATGCCGACTCTGCAATATCTGCATGGAACGCCACCTGCAGCAGCACGTCACCAAGCTCATCCGCCAGATGATCCATATCGCCCTCATCGACCGCGCCGACTGCCTCGTACGCTTCCTCAATCAGATAGCGGCGGAGGGTCTGATGCGTCTGTTCGCGATCCCACGGGCACTGGCGGCGCACCTGGTGCATGATGCTCTGCAAGTCCTGAAAGCTGTACCGGGTGCGCTGCTGAAGCGGAACGGCGGGCAGATACAGGCAGACCGTGTGGTCATAGGTGTGCAGGCGGTCCATCTCCCAAAGCTGGATGTTTTGCGGCTTACGGTTCATCTTGACGGTGGATGGGAACAGCACCGTCGGCAGTTCGTCGCCGTAAACATCGCACAGGCGCAGTTTCAGGTCACATGCCAGTGAGCGATTCCAGATTTCCGTAATCAGCAGCGGCGTCGTCGGATCAGCGGCGGCGGTCACGGCATCCTCTGCGGGAATCGTTCGCAGCGCGCCGATGGGGGCGAGATTCCCCGGCAGCTGTGCAATGCACGCATCTGCCAGCGTTACGCCCGGCAGAATGCGCAAGACCGCGTCCTGCGGCTGCTGTGCCCGAAGCTCCCGCACCGCGCCATCTGTTCCGGCATCCAGCACGGCAAAGATAACCGCGTGATGCTCCGCTTCCGTCCACAGCGCCTTTGCCATGTCACGGTGCATCTCGTCGAAATCCTCATAGCGGTCGTAGTAATCATCCAGCGACATACTTTGGACGCCCGCTTCCGTCAGCGCCGCACAGACCGGGTGCTGCACCGTGCGGAAAATCAGCCGCTTCGCTTTCTTCATCGTGTTCAGAGACTGCGCCGTCAGCAGTTCCGGATCGCCCGGCCCCAGCGACACAACGGTGATGTTCTGCTTCATGCTTCTTTCCTCACTTCTTATTTCCGTTTCCGGCGGAAGGCGTTCAAGTCCTCCTTGGTGAGTGCTTTCGTCCAAATCGCCGTGACCACGAACACCGCAATGCCGACCGCTACCTCCACAATCGTCAGCAGACGGCTGAACGGCAGGAGGCGCGTCATCAGACAGACGGCCGCGCCCATCGCCAGCGTCGCAATGCCCGGACGCACCAGCCAGTCGCGCCAATTGAACTTCGTGCCGGTATACTTCATGACGTAATAGAGATTCGGAACGAGCGATACCGTGTAGCACACCAGCGACGAAATCGGCGCGCCGTGGATGTTGAAGCCCGGAATACCCACCAGCGTGTAGTTCAGCGCAATTTTACACACAACGCCCGCAACCAGCGTGTACATGGGAATCCGCTGCTTCCGGACGCCTTGCAGAATGCTGCTCGTCGCCTGCACGACCGTGAACAGCACCACCGTCAGGCTGGAAACCATCAGCAGCGTGCTGCCGGTCATGATGTTCTCTTCGCTCAGCGACCCCTGATAGAAGAAACGGAAAATCTGCTCGCTGAGCACGCTCATGCCGACCGAGCAGGGCAGCCCGATCAGGAACGCAAAGCGCAGGCCGAGATTCGTCTGCCGCTGCACCGCATCCATATCCTGCACTGCCCACGCGGAGGAAATTGCCGGAACGAGCGACATGCTGACCGCCAGCGACAGCGCCGTGGGAATGTTAATCAGGCGGATGACCATGCCGCTGAACACGCCGTACGTCTCGACGGCTGCATCATGCGTCAGACCGGAGGCGACGCAGCGGTTGACCAGCATCGCCGAGTCGATGAACTGCGACAAGGGCACGATGCACGAGCCAATTGTAATCGGGATGGCAATCACCATCAGCTGTTCGGCAATGCGCTTGGTGGAAGCATTCTGCTCCGGCGCAAGCTGTGGAATCGCATCAAAGCGGCTTCGGCGGCGGAAGTAAAGCAGAATCATGTACAGCAGGGCAATCCCTTCGACGATGGTTGTGCCAAGCAGTGCGCCTGCCGCGCCCATCGCCACGCCGCCCATTTGGTTGCCAATATACGCCATCGGCAGCGCCAGAAACACCTTGCCGACCTGCTCAATCAGCTGGCTGATGGCGGTCGGCACCATGTCCTGCTGTCCCTGTATAAAGCCGCGGAACGCCGACATCATGCACACAACTGCCACGCATGGTGCAATCACCTGAAAGCCGATTTTGCTGTCCGGCTGATTCACGCGCGCCGCCAGCATTCCGCTGCCCGCCAGCATGATGATGGCCGCAAGGCATCCCAAAGTCGTCAGCAGCAGCAGGGCGACACGAAAAACGTGCTTGGCGCTGTGCGGGTCATCCTTTGCCAGCGCGGAGGATACCATTCGGCTGACCGCGACGGGCAGCCCGGCGGATGAGATTGTCAGCAGAAGGTTGTAGGTCGGGAAAACCGCATTGTAGATGCCCTGACCCTGCGCCCCGATAACGTACGTCAGGGGGATGGAGAACAGCACACCGACGAGCTTGCAGATAATGCCTGCAATGCCCAGCACGGTCATGCCGCCGATAATCGACTTGGATTTGCTTGCCATTGGCTGCATCCTTTCCGTGATGAAAATACCGTACTCCATTATACGCCAGAATGCCCTCTGAATCAAGCAAAAACGCAAAAAAGGGAAGCGCGCGCTTCCCGATTTTTTACTGTTCCATCTGCCGCCCGACGATGCCCGCTGCCGTTTCCGCCACCTTCAGCTCGGTGTCGCCCATTTTGACGCCGTTGTCGCGGCTCATGAGCAGCACCGCGCCAATCGCTTCGCCGTCGGCAATAATCGGGCTGATGACCTGCGCCGTGTAGTTCGGGTTCTGATCTTCCTCCGTCGTCACTGCCACCATCCTTCCGCCGCTCTGCTGATTCAGGGCAACGGTCTGTCGGCTGGCAATGGCCGTCTCCAGCGCGCGGGAGATCGGCTTGTCGCCCAGCTCCTTGCGCGGCAGACCGCTCGCCGCCACCACCTGATCGCGGTCCACAATCACGGCAATATGCCCCAGCGAACGGAACAGGCTCTCCGTGTAGTCCTTGGCAAAGGATGACATTTCGCCAATCGGGGAATACTTCTTGAGAATCACCTCGCCGTCGCGGTCGGTGTAGATTTCCAGCGGGTCGCCTTCGCGAATCCGCAGCGTTCTGCGGATTTCCTTGGGAATGACAACACGCCCCAGCTCGTCGATGCGGCGAACAATACCGGTTGCTCGCATGATGGTCAGCCTCCTTCAAAATCTGTTCGAGAAAGTGCATGGGCACCACCGCACAATTCGGCGGCGCGTCTGGCGATGTCTTTTCCGCCATCTGCGGCTGTGCGGTGTTACCCATGATTTCGGTGTCCGAAAAACATTTTGTGCACTTCCTGCGTTTTCATGCACGAAAATTGGAAATCACATCGTTTTTCCCGCGTGGATAGTCGAAAGGCAATTAAAAAAGCCCTGCCATGCTGCTTGATGCGGGCAGGGACTTGCAGTTTTTGCTTGTCGTACTATTTGGGGTTAAGAATGCGCCGCGAATTTTTCGTTCTGGTGAACGGGAGTGGAATGCCGCGCAGCAGCGCTGCACTAAATGAAGCTGCCGGATGCCAGAACGGAAAAAGTGCAGGTGAATCTGAAAATAGTATCAGATGAAACGGCGGCTGTTGGAATAGCGGGTGATTTGATGGCCATCCGCATCCGCAGTGAAGCCGATTCGGAACGTGCCTCTGGTCGTAATCGCGCTGGAATAGGAGAGGGTCGCAGAGTACGAAATGGTGTTCGTGGCGATTGTCGCCGGAACAGCCAGCGGTTTCACATAAACCCAGCGTCCGTTCGACTGCTGTTCCAGCCATGCGTTGGTGACAACAATGCGGCCGGCAAGGATATCCGTCATCAGAGTAAAAGTGGCAACTTTGTCCATGCCGAGCGAACAAGTGGCGGACAGGAAAGTGACATCCGCACACGGTTCTACGGAATCGTCTGCGAATGCACAGCTCAAAAGTGCCGCAAGAACAAGCAGCACAGCGAAAATACGGCGAAGCATATGCATCATTTATTCTCCTATCTCTCTAATGATTGTGCGCAGGAGAGAAGTTACCTCTTCCTGCGACGTTCTGCCGGAAAACAGCAGAAGTTTGTCGTCACCCTGCCATAAAGCGACGGGCTTGTTGATGTTTTCCGTAATGTAGAAATTCAGTCCATCGAACTGTTGAATCGTTCCTTCATACGACTGCTCGAATGAAAGCATCATATACTGCGGATTGGAAATCAGGTTGATTACACCGACAATCGTCTGCTGTGCGTCCGCCGCATTGACATACATCAGCGAAATACTGATGCCACTTCGCGTGAAATTCACATAACGGTGCTGAAGCTCCCATTGACCATTCACCATTTCCGGGATGCCGGTTTTCCTGCCAATCAGCGCATCAAGCGCTGCGATACTCTGTACCTCAACAGTATCGCCGCTTGGCAGCGTGGGGTCAGCGACGGCAGTTTCCAGCATTTCGATGGCGATTTCGTGGCTCGTCACGAAGTGCTGCTGTTCATCGGCGGTTGTCCAGTTTTCATACCACAGCAGCGGATGCGATACGGCAAAGGCGACAGCAATCGCCGCGGCACTGCAAGCCGCTGCGGCCATGATTTTCTTCCGCTTTTGACGCTTTCTTTCGTTTTTCTGATGTGCTGCCGCAATGTGCTGCCGGAGGGCATCCACGCGCGCGGGGGCAATCGGCTTCTGTTCACCTTGCAGACGTTCCAGCAAATCCATGCAGGTGTGGATTTTCGTTTCATCTGTCGGCGCATCCGTTCGAGCGGCTTCCGCCTGAATGATGTTCAACAGGCGGCGCTGCGTCTCGCGCGGCGGCAGATGACCGTAATCAATCGCTTGCAGGATGGCTTGAACCTCCTTTTTTTGGGTCGCTCACAAAAAAGCCTCCCTTCACTATATGATACTGCATGAGAAGGGCAAAATGGGATAAGCAGAAAAAATTTTAGGTAACACCGCACAAATGAGGTGGTCGGCTGGCGAATGGATTTTTCGTCAGATGCAAATGCAAATTTCGAAGGTTTACTGGCGGTAAATCGAGAAATTTGCATGATGCAGATGGCGGAAAAGACATCGCCAGACGCGCCGCCGAATTGTGCGGTGGTGCCTTTATAGAATCAAAAACGTGCCGCCCTGTACGCACAGCAGCAGCGTGACGAATAGCAGTCCTGCCGCCTTTTTGCGGATGCGGCGCGCGGCATCGTTGACCGTGTTGCGCTTGATACCAAGCGTGTCCGCTGTATCCGCCGCGGAATTATCCTCCTCGTAATACTGGTGATAGACGGACTTCTCCAGCGGGGTCAGGCGCGCTTGCAGTTCCTCCAGCAGCTCGTTCATCTCGCTCTTTCGCAGCCATTGGATGAGTTCGTCCTGTTGTTTCTCGATGAGGATTTCCGGTTCCAGCGGGAGCGATATACCCAGCCGCCTGCGTTCGATGCGGGAGCGACGCGCCAGTGTGATGCACTCCAGCTTGCAGGCGTTGACGAACCACCCGTAGAGATTCTTGTGATTCGCCAGCTGCTCCTTCTTCTCCAGCGCCCGCAGTACCACTCGCTGAACAATATCTTCCGCATCCACACCATGAATCATTTGGTAATTGAGCAGAATGCGGCATAATCGCACGAGATCCTCCAGCATCTTGTTGTATACGTCGGTAATCTCACTTTCACTCATCCATTTCACCCTCACAACTTTCTGTATGATGGTGTCCGTTTCGCACTTGCGCGTATGCGCTCCGGGCAGTGCCTATAGGCATTTCTATTGTAAGACGAGATTGCCAATATGTCAATGCTTACGCGGAAATATGGTGTGTTTTTCCTGCGGGTGAGTGCCTTTTTCCCCATAGGCAGAATAAAACGCGTCAAGGCTTAGACATAGAATAATATCTGCGCACTGTTTACCGTCGAAAATGAAAATCATAGAATAACAGTGCTATACTGTTGACAAGAACGTCCTTTCGCGTTATAATAGACACAGTAAATCACATTCGGAGGTCGTGTAAATGACAATGTGGAATTTCGGTGCTTCAGCCGTGCAGAATGATTCAGGAGGGAGTCAGCATTGAAATATCGCAAGCAGTATATCAACGTAGATGTTGTGTTTGATGCTTCCGGGCGGATGCGGCCGCAGGTCATCCACTGGGTGGACGGACGGCAGTACGAAATTTCGCGTGTAAAAGCGATTGTGCCCGCGGCAGCGCGCAAATCCGGCGGGCAGGGTGACCGATACACGGTGATGCTGGCAGGTCAGGAGCGCTACTTGTTTTTTGAGCGTCCGACAGACGAACGCACTGCCATCGTCGGGCGCTGGTTTGTAGAAGCGACGGAGGGAAATTGAAATGGACAGAATCATTCGCCGAGAACCTACTGATTGGCGGCACAGCGTGGCATTCACCGGGCATCGTCCGCAGAAACTGCCGTTTGGTTTTGATGAAGCCGACCCGCGCTGCGTGGATTTCAAGCGCCGGCTGTGCAATTCTATCGAAATGATGATTCTAGAAGGGTACACGCACTTTATTTCCGGCGGAGCGCTGGGCATGGATATGTACGCGGCGGAGGCGGTGCTGACGCTGCGCGAGCAGTACCCGGAAATCACGCTGGAGATTGCCATTCCGCACGACGGACAGACTGCAAAGTGGCCGCAGTCCCTGCGCGACCGGGCGGAGCGCATCCGCGAGGAAGCGGATGTCATCACATGGATTGCGCACGAGTATACCAAGCGCTGCCTATTCGATCGGAACTACTACATGGTGTCGCATTGCAGCGTGCTGCTGGCATGTTTTGACGGTCAGCCCGGCGGCACGGCGCAGACCATCGAGACGGCACATCGGCTGGGGCGGCTGATTACGGTTGTGCGGCCGGTTCGCCGGAAAGTCGCGTAACACCACATGGCATCCGCCCGCGTCAGTGGCTCCATTTAAGGCGGCATCGCACAACTCGGCGGCGCATCTTGACGTATTCTCATTAGAAAATAGGATAGAGGAGAAATGAATTATGCAATGGGGGTTCAATGTTCATCAGCAGCCGCGGCAGCTGGACAAACGGTTTTCAGACCTGAAACTGTACCAGCGCGAGCAGATCGCCAAGTGGCTGCGCGAGGAGACAAACGATTACTACACGCGCCATCAGCGCTATCCCGTCGGGCGGGAGGCAGAGGACGTGGTAGACAATGCGTATGTGCAGATTGTGAAAGCAGGAATTTGGATTCCGTATGGCGAAGTATATCAGTATTATCTCAGCCGCAAAGCGCGAATGATGAAGCATCCGCCGCAGGGCTGAACGAGGAGGCTTTGCACATGTGCGGGCGTTTTTTCCTTGCTGATAGTGACAATTCTGGCGAACTTCGCAGCATCATCGATCAGCTGAATCGGCGCGGCGTCACCGTCAAGACGGGCGAAATTTTCCCGACGGATACCGTGCCTGTGCTGGCGAACAATCGAAACCGGCGCGTCATGCCCTTTTCCATGCAATGGGGATATACACTGCCGGACGGCCGCCTGCTCATCAACGCACGGAGCGAAACGGCAGGGGAGAAGCCGCTCTTTCAGGACGCGATGCGCCAGCACCGCTGCCTGATTCCCGCAACGAACTATTTCGAGTGGGAAAAGCGCGGCAGGGAGAAAATCAAGTACGCCATCCGACAGGCGGATGCAGGCTTGCTATACATGGCGGGGCTGTACCGCGTGGAGAACGGGCGCGCAGTGTTCACCATTCTAACGCGTAAGCCCGCCGAACAGATTCGCTTCATCCACGACCGGATGCCTGTCATTCTGACAAGCAATGCAAAGCAGGATTGGCTGAATCTGGACTGCGATGCAGCGCAAACTTTGGCGCAGGCGTGTGAAAATGTAGTGTTTTGCGCAGTGAATGTTTCGTGCTGAGCATTGCCGCATAATGACGCTGATTCCGGTCAGGCTGCTGGCGGCGGATTCATGCTCGCCGCTATGGAAGAAGTTGTGCTGTCCGAAGAGACGATTCCGATGATGCCGTTTGTCAGGGCGGAAAAATAACGCATTATGCACTTGCCACCAGCGCGGCGGTATGGTATAATAAAATAGTTGCTATATGCTTGCAGAATGGGGAAATATCCCTGTCAGCCACCCCACTGCAGCTTTTGATGGAGGAATTACGATGTACGATGTGCTCATTATTGGTGCTGGCCCCGGAGGAATTTTTACCGCTTATGAATTGATGGAACGCCGACCTGACCTGAAAGTCGCCGTTTTTGAAACGGGGCACCCGCTCAACCGCCGGAAGTGTCCGATTGACGGCGAGAAAGTGAAATCCTGCATCCACTGCAAGTGCTGCTCCATCATGAGCGGCTTTGGCGGCGCGGGCGCATTCTCCGATGGCAAGTACAACATCACCAACGATTTCGGCGGCACGCTCTACGAGTACATCGGCAAAAAGGCTGCCACGGAACTCATGGAATATGTTGATACTATCAATCTGCGCTACGGCGGCGAGGGCACGAAGCTCTATTCGACCGCCGGCACGAGCCTGAAAAAAACCTGTATGCAGCACGGTCTGCACCTGCTGGACGCTTCCGTTCGCCACCTCGGAACGGACATTAACTATATTGTGCTCGAGCACCTTTACGACCATCTGAAGGAACAGGTGGAGTTCCATTTTGACTGCCCCATCGACACGGTAGAAAAGACGGACAACGGCTATCGCATTTACAGCGGCGACAAATTCTTTGAGGGGCGCAAGTGCGTTATTTCCGCCGGACGCAGCGGCAGCAAGTGGATGGAAAAAGTCTGTAAAGACCTTCACATCAAGACGAATTCCAACCGCGTTGATATTGGTGTCCGCGTGGAACTGCCTGCCGAGATTTTCTCGCACCTGACCGACGAACTGTATGAAAGCAAAATCGTCTACCGCACCGAAAAGTATGAAGACGCGGTACGCACCTTCTGCATGAACCCCAGGGGCGTTGTCGTCAACGAAAACACGAATGGGATTGTAACTGTGAACGGTCACAGCTACGAGGATCCCGCAAAACAGACGAACAACACGAATTTCGCGCTGCTGGTCGCCAAGCATTTCTCTGAGCCGTTCAAGGATTCCAACGGCTACGGCGAGAGCATCGCCCGCCTGAGCAACATGCTGGGCGGCGGCGTCATCGTCCAGCGCTTCGGCGACCTCATCCGCGGCAAGCGCAGCACCGAGAAGCGCATCAAGGAGTCGTTCACCGTGCCGACGCTGAACGCCGCCGCGGGCGACCTGAGCCTCGTGCTGCCCAAGCGCATTCTGGACGGCATCATCGAGATGATTTACGCGCTGGATAAAGTCGCCCCCGGCACTGCCAACGACGACACGTTGCTCTACGGCGTGGAAGTGAAGTTCTATAACATGGAGGTCGAGGTGGACAGCAACCTCATGACCTGCCACGACGGGCTTTACATCATCGGCGACGGCAGCGGCATCACGCACTCTCTCTCCCACGCGTCCGCAAGCGGGGTGCATGTGGCGAGGCAGATTAGCAAACAATAAGCAGGGAAGCCTATCAAAGAATTTTGTCAATAGTATGAAAAGAGGATTTGCGTTTCAACAGGCGCAAATCCTCTTTTATGTGCTGGAAATCAAACGATTATTTGCTTTTCCTTTTTCCCGTTCTTTTCGTTGATTCGCTCGATTTCCTCTTCTATCAGTTTGCCCATCGTCTTGCTCTCGTCTTCTTCCTTGTTTGTTGCTGCGGCCGCTACGGATTTATCCGCAAATGCATCGAAAATTGCCTGCTTCGCAGCAAGCATATCCGTGATGCGTTCATCAATGCTTTCCTCGCACAACAGGCGATACACCAGCACATTGCGCGCCTGTCCCATGCGGTATGCGCGGGAAATCGCTTGATTTTCAATCGACGGTTTCATCTGCGGTTCGCATAGGATGACTACGCTGGCGGATTGAATGTTCAGCCCTGTGCCGCCCGCCTGAATCTGCGCCAGCAACACCGTCCCCGCCGGTGCTTTGTCAAATTCATCAATAATTTCCTGTCTGCGCTGCGGAGAAATTGAGCCATTGATGATAGGTAAGCAGACATCCCCCATGAAATCCGCAATCTTGGAGATTGTCTCGCGGAAATTGGAGAAAATGATTACTTTGCGTCCATCTTCCGTTGCTTCGTCAACAATTTCCTTCATGCGGATTGCTTTGCAGGAATGGTGCAAATCATCAATATCCCATGACACGCGCCGTACTGCCATATAATTTTTGCTCATCACCGTCGCTTCATAGACTGTCGTTTCTTCGGGCGACATGGTGCACCATTCTTTGTTGTCAATCAGCTCCGGCAATTCTGTCAGCACATCTTCACGTTTGCGCCGATAATACACCGGTGCAACGCGCTCCCGGAACTGCGGTGCGGAGGACATAAACGCGATATGGTGCAGTTCCGAAGCAATTGCAGGCTGCAGTACCTGCACCAGCGAGATCATCTCATCCACCTTGTTCTCCAGCGCCGTACCCGTCATGAACAGGATTCGATCCGTGTGTTCGCTCAGATGGATAACATTTTGTGTACGGCGTGCTTCTGCGTTTTTGATGTAGTGGGCTTCATCGACAATCATCATGTCAAATTTGAAAGCCTTATCTACCTTCAGATAACCGGTCGTTTCAAAATTCGTGACCGCAACACCGCCATTCTTCTGCCAATCCTGAAAAGCGTTCATGCGCCCTGCACCATGAATCTTTGTCACACGGAGTTTGCTCTTTTCTGCAACCTCCTTGCACCAGTTGGGCACAACGCTGGCAGGGGAAACAACAATAAAATGGGTTGCACCTGTGTTCCGCAATGACACCAGCGTTGCAATGGCCTGCACGGTTTTGCCAAGACCCATTTCATCGCCTAACAGTACACGTTCCTGATGAAGAATGTACTTTACGCCCCATTCCTGATAGCGACGCAGTTCGCACTTGAGCCCGTCCGGGAAGAAGCACTCTTCCTGAATTTCACGCGCTAATTCTTCCGGCAGGCCGAACCATTTGTCGTCGTTTCCTAATACTCCGGGGACAATTGTTTCAAGAATGTTGAAATAGGAGATACTGTTGTGCTCAAAATCCGCCCACGCCTGCGCCGCATCAACCGCCTGTGCAGTTGTTAAAATCCGAACAGAGTCGCGAATCACCTGCGCATATTCGCCATTTGCCAAACTTGCAAGATTACGGTAGGCTTCGCTCAGGCGCTTTTTCTCCGCTGCGTCATAGAAGAACCAATTGACGCTGCCATATGCAATTTTTGCATGTCATCCATGCCGGCCGTCACGGTTTTTTCATGCTTCTTGCGCTGTTCATTCAGGGCGTTCAGTGCCTCGGTATACTGGCGATATGTGTAGAGTGCACAGACAAGATTCGTCGCTTCTTGATTCTGATTGTCTACGCTCAGACGGATTTTTGCACCACTCTTCGCCTCCTGCGCATACTGCTTTGCGCACTTTTTGAGCGTGTTCGCCGCATCTTCGCTGATGCCATGCACGGATGCCAAATTGTACTTTGCCGCGCAGTAAACATCCGCAACCGTTTGATATCCAGCATCTTTCAGCGCTTTGAAGCGGATTCCTGTCTTTTCGCGGTTCAATTCGTCAATCGGCACATTTTTGAGTATGTTGAGCACGTCGAGCGCTTGCAGCCGTTCAACTGCCGCTTTGATTGTTTCCGTCGCTTGCTCAACAGACGTATCAGCCCCGCGAAGCTGCTCTTGCAAATCGTGGTGCTTCTGATATACCCGCTCAATATCAGGCTGTACCGCTGGATCATGAAAAATGTTGGAATTGATTTCGTACAGTGTTTCCCTGAAGCTCGTGCGATTCTGTTCAAATTGCTGCACAGCCTGTGCGGCATCTGACCGTTCTAACTGCTCAATATCCTTTGCGACCGACTGAACCTGCCACGCATAGGTGCCATCTGCTTCCTTTTGCAGATACGCATAGGCAGCTTCCGCCGCAGCCCTGCTCTTCCCGAAGGTGAGAAGCCATGTTACAGCATTCGCTGCTGGCTTCAAGTTGTTGATTTCTTGATTGTATTTTGTGCGAGTGTCACGCGCCAATGTTTCGCTGTCCTCAGAGAGCGATTTTCCCTTGATATACTTGTTCAAACTGCAAAGTAGCCGCTGAACATCCTGTGAATCAAGTGAGCGAATATTGCCCGACAGCAATTCATCCTCAAGCAGCTTTGCAAACACATTTCTGGAAAATAAACTGCTTGCAATCGAATTGCTGTCCTTTTTCTGGCGTTCCGCATAATTGTAGTTATCTATCAGTTGATTCCTTAGCTTTTGATGCTGCTGAATCAGCTGTCTAGCATCTTTTGGCTGAAAATGCTCGTGCCATGTTCTTTCCTCCGATGTACCTTTGTCGAACTGCGCGCATGTATTTTCACGATTGCACTTCGTTATTGTAGCACAATCCATCGAAAAGCGCAATAAAGATTCTATAAGCATCATAAGCTAACCGCGGTGAGTGCCTTTTTCTCAGCACCCGCCGCGGTTCTTCTATTTACTTACCTTTCTTCTCTAAAGTATGGCAGCCCCAAATGCTGCGGTGGCTGGTCCTCCCGCTTCTTGCGCAGGCTGGAGATGCACAGCACCACGATGGTCACAATATAGGGGAGCATTTTGTACAGTTCCTTCACTGCCGGATTCGAGCCTGTCGGGATGTACATGTGCAGGATGTAGAGTCCACCGAAGAGAATCGATGCGAACACGCCAACATTCGAGCGCCAGATGGTGAAGATGACCAGCGCAATCGCCAGCCAGCCGCGGTCGCCGAACGCGTTGTTTGACCACACGCCGCTTGCGTAGTCCATGACGTAGTACAAGCCGCCAAGCCCTGCAATCATGCTGCCGATGCACGTTGCCATGTACTTATACTTCGTCACGTTGATGCTCGCGGCATCGGCGGTGTTCGGATTTTCGCCAACCGCGCGCAGGTGCAGACCTGTGCGGGTGTGCTTCATGAACCAAGCGACGAAGAAGCCAATGGCAATCGCGAGGTATACCATGAAACCGTAGGACAGGAAGTCCTGATAGAACCAGCCTTCGCTCTCGGCGAACAGTGGGCGATGGAAGAAGTAGCTTGTGCCAGAGAGGGCAATAGACGGAACTTCACTGCCAGACAGCTTAATCAGTGAGCCGCCGAAGAAGTTGCCAACACCCACGCCGAAAGTTGTCATGGCCAAGCCCGTCACGTTCTGATTCGCACGGAGCGTAACGGTCAGCAGGCAGTAGAGCAGCCCCATCAGCAGCGAACCGAGCAGGCAGCAGACAATCGGAATCAGAATTGCTGGAAGCGCGCTGATGTCCGCCTTGCTGGGCAGGGAGTTTTCGTAGAAGAACGAGCCGATAACACCGCAGATGCCGCCGACATACATGATGCCGGGGATGCCGAGGTTCAAATTGCCGGACTTTCCCGTCAGTATTTCACCCGTGCTGCCGTAAAGCAGCGGAACACCCTGCACCACCGCGCGGGGAATGAACGAAATGAGGTCAAACACGCAGCTTCTCCTCCTTCCCAGTACGCTTGCAGAAGCTAATTTTGTAGTTGATAAAGAACTCACAGCCGATGATGAAGAACAGAATCACACCGGTGATAATGTCCGCAAAAGACTGATTCAGCCCGAACTTCGAGGATACCTCGCCAGCGCCGCGGTCAAGGAAAACGAGCAGGAAGCTGGTAAAAATCATAACGAACGGGTTAAATTTCGCCAGCCATGACACCATGACCGCCGTGAAGCCGCGCCCGTCTACAAGCGTCGTCGTCAGCGTGTGGTCGCTGCCCGCGGTCAGCAGGAAGCCCGCCAAGCCGCAGAGTGCGCCGGAAATCAGCATCGTGCGGATGATGACCCACTCCACCTTGATCCCTACATACCGGGCGGTGCGCTGGCTTTCGCCGACGACGGAAATCTCGTACCCGTGCTTGGTGTAATAGAGGTAGAGGAACATCAGCAGCACCAGCACGCCGACCACGATGATGTTGAGCAGATACTGCTGGTCAGCAACCTTCGGCAGCCAGCCAATCTGCGAGCGCTGGTTGATGATGCCGATTTTGCCCGACCCCTTCGGCGACTCCCAGAAGATGCAGAAGTACGCGACCAGCTGCGTCGCGACATAGTTCATCATCAGCGTGAACAGCGTCTCGTTCGTATTCCACTTTGCCTTGAAGAGCGCCGGGATGCCGCCCCAAATCGCGCCGGCGAGCATACTGGTCAGCAGCATCACGAGGATCAGCGCCCAGTTCGGCAGCACATCGCGCAGGAGAATCATGCAGCTGGCGGAGGCGAGGCAGCCCATCAGCGTCTGACCTTCGCCGCCGATGTTCCAAAAGCGCATCTTAAACGCAGGGGTAACGGCGAGGGAAATGCACAGCAGCATCGCCACGTCGCGGAAAGTCACCCACGTCTTGCGCGGCGTGCCGAACGTGCCTTTGATGATGGTACTGTAAATGGCGAGCGGGTCGTCATCCGTCAGCAGCAGGCAGATAATGGCGCTTGCGCCCAGTGCCAGCGCAATGGCAATCACGCGAATCAGCAGCGCCTTCTGCCACGAAATATCCGTTCGCTTGGAAATGTGGAAGAGCGGCTCCCGTTTGGCTTCACTCATGCTCGTTACCTCCCACGCGGGTCATCATCATGCCGATTTCTCGCTTGTCTGCGCCACGGCCGGGCACGATGCCGCTGACTTTGCCGCCGCACAGCACCAGAATGCGGTCGCACAGCTCCACCAGCACATCCAAATCCTCACCGACGTAGACAACCGCCACGTTCTGCTTCTTTTGGTTATTAATCAGGTTGTAAATCGTGTAGGAGGAATGAATGTCCAGCCCACGCACCGCGTACGCCGTCAGCAGCACTTTCGGTGCGGAGGTGATTTCGCGCCCGACCAGCACTTTCTGCACGTTGCCGCCCGACAGACGGCGAATCGGCGTACTCAGGCTCGGCGTCGCGACTTCCAGCTCCTTGACCACGTTTTCCGCGATTCGGCGCGGGCTCTTGCGGTCGGTGAAGAACGAGTGCCCCTTGCGGAACGTGCGCAGCATCATGTTGTCGGATAAGTCCATGTTGCCGACCAAGCCCATGCCCAGGCGATCCTCCGGCACGAAGGAGAGCGAAACGCCCATGTTCTGGATGGTCAGCGGGTCTTTCCCAATCAGTTCCACATGCGTGCCGTCGTCCTCGATGTAGCTGATGCTGCCAGAATCGACAGGTTGAAGCCCGGCAATCGCTTCCAGCAGTTCTTTCTGACCCGAACCCGCAATGCCCGCGATGCCCAGAATTTCGCCCGAATTGGCAGTAAAGCTGACGTGGTCGAGCTTCGTCGTGCCTTCCTCGTTGCGCACAATCAAGTCTTTGACTTCGATGCGCGGGCGGGGATTGACCGGCTCGGTGCGCTCAATGTTGAGTTTTACCGGATGCCCGACCATCATGTTCGTCAGTTCTTCGGCATTCGTGTCGCGGGTCATCACGTCGCCGACGTACTGCCCCTTGCGCAGCACTGCCACGCGGTCGGACAGCGACTCCACCTCGTGCATCTTGTGGGTGATAATGACAATCGCCTTGCCCGCGTTGCGCATGTTGCGCAGGATGGCGAAGAGTTTGTCCGTCTCCTGCGGGGTCAGCACGGCGGTTGGCTCATCCAAAATCAGGATATCCGCGCCGCGATACAGCACCTTGATGATTTCAATCGTCTGCTTCTGCGAAACGGACATATCGTAAATCTTCTGGGTCGGGTCGATATCAAAGCCGTACTGGTCGCAGATTTTCCGAATTTTGCGGATGGCGGACTTCATATCCAGCTTTTCATCCAGACCGAGGATGATGTTTTCCGCCGCCGTGAACACATCCACCAACTTAAAGTGCTGGTGAATCATGCCGATGCCCAGATGGAACGACTCCTTCGGGGAGGAGATGGACACAGGCTTGCCGTTGATGTAGATTTCGCCCTCGTCGGGGTAGTAAATCCCGGAGAGCATGTTCATCAGCGTAGTTTTGCCGCTCCCATTCTCGCCCAGCAGCGCAAGAATTTCGCCGCGGTAAATATCCAGACACACCTTATCATTGGCCAGCACAGGGCCAAAGCGCTTGGTCACATTGCGAACGCTGACGGCTGCGGTTCTCTGTTCCAACCGGCTCACTCCTTTATGATTGCAAATCGTAAATGACGCGAATGAATAGGAAACACTGCAAATGGGAATGCAGCGGGTTTGCCTGCACTTTCATTTGCAGTGTCAACAAGAAATTCGACCGCCCCGACCCCATGCAAAAGATCGGGGCAGTCGAAAATGGAATTACATACCTTCGGGCAGCGTGATGCCGTCGATGTTCAGGTCGAAGTAGGGAGCGGCGCGGAAGAAGGATTCCTTGAATTCGCCGTCTTTGACCACTTCGGTGTCACCCACGAAGTCGCCCATGTCGTCCACGTCCGCCAGATAGGAGGTCAGTGCCTCGCCGTTCACGGTGAAGGTTGTGGTGTCGAACACCTTGATGGTGCCAGCCGCCAGCGCAGCCTTCACTTCTTCCAGCTTCTCAGCCGTGCCAGCCGCCGCGGCCTGCTCGTTGATGGCAGACAGCTCGACAGAGCCGGTCGCAATCGTGCCAGTCCAGTCAAGCGCGATGTCTTCGCCGTTCATCATGCAGTTCAGGATGTACTCGAAGTAGGGTTCCCAGTTGATGCGGGAGGAAACGATGAATGTATTCGGGCAGGCAGCCACCGTGGAGCCGTTGTAGGAGACGTTCGGCACACCCGCCACTTCGCAGGCAGTCGGAGCGCCCATGGAGTCAGCGCGTGCTGGGAAATGAGGACGCAGCCCTTCTGAATCAGCATCTGCGCGCCTTCCTTTTCCATCGCCTCGTCGTACCAAGAGTAGGTGAAGGTCACTTCCATCGTCGCGGAGGGGCAGACAGAGCGCGCGCCGAGGAAGAAGGAGGTGTAGCCGGACTTCACTTCCGCGTAGGGGTAAGCGCCGACATAGCCAATCTTCGCCTGATCCGCCGTAATCGTGCCGGCTTCGATCATTTCGTTCAGCTTCATGCCAGCCGCAACGCCCGCCAGATAGCGGCCTTCATAGATGGTCGCGAAAGCGTTGTGGTAGTTGGGCAGGTTCTCGGTGTGCGCCTTCGTGCCAGTCGCATGGCAGAACTCGACTTCCGGGAACTCCAGCGCAGCCTGAATCATGTAGGATTCATGACCGAAAGAGTCCGCAAAAATGATGTCGCAGCCTGCGTCCGCCAACTCAGCAGCTGCGTCGTAGCATTCCTGACCTTCGGGGATGTTGGTCTTGGTTTCGTAGGCGATGCCCAGCTTCTCGCAGGCAGCCTTCGCCGCGGTGATGAAGTTCAGGTCGTAGGTGGAGTTTTCGTCGTGCAGGAAGATGAAGCCGATCTTCAGGTCATCCTTCGCGACGGGCGCGCGTTCAGCCAGTGCAGCAGTCGTCAGGCAGCACAGGCACATCACCAGCGCAAGCAGCAGAGATGCAAACTTTTTCATGGTCAAGTCCTCCTCCATTCGATGGGTGAAAACGGTGTAACCATTCGCTAAAAAGCGAACGTTTTCCGGGAAACATGACCCATTGTACACAAATTCGGCACAAAAATCAAGCCTTTTTCAGAAAAAATCCGATTTTTTTTGCGAACAATTTAGATGAATGTTCGGAAATAGGCGGATTGGCAGGAGAACGTCACGTTTTTGACAAGCATCAGTGCTTTCCGCATACTGTTTCAACGTAAGCACACCGTCAGCATTGCGGCTGATTCAATGTGCCGACAGAACATGATAGGTAAGGGGAATTTCATAAGAATAACAATGCGCTCTGCCGGGGATGTTCCGGCAGGGAGTTTCAAATTTCGCGGCAATCTTGCAAAAACACCCCTTGACATTGTACTGTCCCTGATTATAATAGTTGCATGTACAACGATGCACATACAACCATTAGCGTCACGGAGGTGCACATATGGATATCACCGAACGGAAAATCACAAAAATCGCGCGGGAAACAGAGAAACTCGTCCTGCTGTCCCTGCGGGAAGAGGGCGTCGGCACAGCAGAAATTGATCTGATTCACGCGCTGCGCCATCATCCCGGCTGCACACAGGCGGCGCTGGCGGAACTGCTGCACGCGGACAAGGCAGCCATCGCGCGGCGGACAAAAAATCTGGAAGCGAAAGGCTTCTTGGTACGTCAGGACGACCCGAACGACCGCCGCAGTCAGCTGCTGTATCCCACGGAAAAGGCGGAAGCCATGAAAGCCTCAAAGCAGAGATCGAAGCATCCTTCTACGAGTACCTGACTTCTGTGCTGACGGACGATGAATCCAAAAACCTTCGCAGTGCTGCTGAACAAGCTGTACGCAGCATCGAAAACCGAAAGCCGCGCGGGATTCCCGCATTTTATTCAGGCGCAGAGGAAATAAAGACGATGCAAGACAAGCAGAATTTCTGCCCGAACAAAATCAGTTCCTATTTCCGTGCCGAATGGCTGTCGCTGACCTTCGTCACGCTGTCCGGGCTGTTCTACAACGTGGGTCTGCTGGCGACGCCGTGGTTTGAGGGGCGGCTTGCCCAGTGCCTGACCGACATTCTGGGCGGCTATCAAACCGCGGACGCGATGGCGACGCTGGTGCTGGCGTATCTGGCCGTCACACTGGCGGTTCAGGGCGCGCGTTTCATCAAGCGATTCTACGTCCGGCGCTTCGCCAACAACATCAACCGACGTATGAAGGGCATTCTGTACGCCAATCTGGTACGCGAAAGCCGCACGTCGCTGGAAAAAGAAGGTGCTGGTGAGCTGATGACGAAAGCCATTTCCGACGTGGACGACTGCGTGGAAGGAATGCGCAAATTCACCACCGAAGTGTTTGACACCGGCGTGGTGATGGTCAGCTACACAGTCATGCTGCTGATTTACGACTGGCATCTGGCGCTGCTGAGTTTGCTGTTCACGCCCATTTCGTACTTCTGCGCAGCAAAGATGAAGAAGCCTGTTCAGCGCGCAGGAGCGGCGTACAAGAAAGCGGCGAGCGCGCTCAGCAGTGCGACGCTCGACCGGGCGAAAAACGCCGTCACCTACCGAATCTACGGCTGCGAGGAAGCACGCACGGAACGCTACGAGGGTGCGCTGAAGAATTACGAAAAGGCTGCTGTGCGTTCCAACGTGTGGCAGTCCGCTCTGCCGCCGCTGTATCTGGCGGCATCAGGAGCCGGGGTGCTGTTCATCCTGTGGTTCGGCGCGAAGAACGTACTCGGCACAGGCTGGCGCGCATGGGACATCGGCGCCTTCACCACCTTCCTGTCCTGCTTCACGAAGCTGACGGTGAAGTCCTCCAAGGTGGCAAAACTGTTCAACTCCGTGCAGAAAGCGGAAGTGTCGTGGAAGCGCATCAAGCCGCTGATGAAGTCGCCGGAAGCGCTGGACGACCTCCGCATCCCGCAGTCTGCCGACGTGACGCTCGACAATCTGTCCTTCACCTACGGAGACGCGCCGATTTTCTCCGGCCTTTCGCTGACAGCGCATCCCGGCGACATCATCGGCGTGACTGGCCCTGTCGCCTGCGGCAAATCCACCTTCGGGCGCGTATTTCTCTGTGAAATGCCCTATGGCGGCTCGGTTCGCTTCGGCGGCAAGGAACTTTCGAGCTTCTCTCCGCGGGAAATCTCCGGTATGGTCGGCTATTTGGGACATGATCCGGAACTGAGCATGGACACGATTCAAAACAACGTGCTTTTCGGCAGCAGGCAGGACGTTCTGCCGCAGCTGAACGCCGTTGTCCTGACGGACGAAGTGCTGGCGATGGAAAATGGCGCAGACACGGTCGTCGGCAGCAGCGGCGCGCGGCTTTCCGGCGGTCAGGCGCAGCGGCTGGCGCTGGCGAGAACGCTTGCCCATCCGCGCCCGCTGATGATTCTGGACGACCCGTTCTCCGCGCTTGACCGCAAGACGGAGGACGCTGTGTTCGCAAATTTGCAGGCATACGCCAAGGATAAGGTCGTTTTCCTGATTTCGCATCGACTGTACCACTTCCCGCAAATGCAGCAGGTGATTTTCATGGAGGACGGCAAGACGACGGTCGGCACGCATGACGAACTGATGGCATCCGTTCCGACATACCGCTGGCTTTACGAGAGCCAAGTTGGGGGTGAAGCGCATGCGTAATCAGAAAAAAGCGGGCGTGATTTCCGCGCTCAAGACAGCGGTGCGGTCGCATCGGATATTGACGGTCAGTACACTGTTGTGTGTTGCGGCATCGGTTGCCGCGTCGCTGATTCCGCCGCTGCTGCTCAAGAACATAATTGACCGGCTGACGGGCGGTATGCCGCTGCTGTTCACCGCCGTGCTGCTCTACTTCGGCAGCCTTGCGTTGGAGGGGACGCTCTCCTCGGCGCAGGAAACGCTGCTGGTGCTGTTCGGGCAGAAGATGACGCACGCCCTGCGCTCCGAAATGTCGCAGAAGCTCATCGCGCTGCCCGCCAGCACGCTCGTCGGGCAAAATCCCGGCGAGGTTGCCGCGCGCTTTTCGGGTGATGTGGATGCTGTCGAGGCGCTGTTCACCTCCGGCATCATCAGCATGGTAGCGGATGCCTGCCGCATCATCTCGATTCAGGCAGTGATTGCCGTGGAGAACATGGGGCTTGCACTGGTGCTGCTGGTGATTTTGCCGCTGTTCGCCGTTTTCACCCGTTTTGTGCAGAAGCGGATGCTCGTCGCGCAGCTGGAAAACCGCCGCGCGGTAGCCGCCATTTCCGGGCAGGTGCCGGAAACGCTGCACAACATCCGTACCATTCACGCCTTGGGGCTGGAAAGCTACATGGAGCAGCGCTATGACCAGCGCATCGGCGAAAGCTATGCCGCAATGGAAAAGACGAATTTCTACGACGCGATTTACTCGCCCGTCGTGTTTCTGCTTAACGCCGCCGTCGTGGGCATCGTGATGCTGCTCTCCGCTTCGGGCAATGCGGATGTGCTGACGCTGTTCGGCATGTCGGTCGGTACGTCGGTCGCCATCATCAACTACATTTCCCGCATTTTTTCGCCGATTGAAAGCCTCGGCATGGAGATTCAGACGATTCAGTCCGCTATGGCGGGTGTCAAGCGCATCGACGCGTTCCTTAATCAGCCGGAACGCGCCATTCCGCAGGAGCGAAAGAATACCGCGCGCGGCGACGTTGTGCTGTCCCATGTGACGTTCGGCTACGGCGAAAAGCCGGTGCTGTCCGACTTCTCCATGACCGTGAAGGAAGGGGAGCAGGTCACGCTGGTTGGCAGAACAGGCGCGGGCAAAAGCACGGTGTTCCGGCTGCTACTTGGGCTTTATCAGCCGGAAGAGGGGGATATTACCATCGGCGGCGTGAACGTTTCGGCGATTCCCGACCATGAGCGCCGCGCGTGCATCGGCTGCGTGGAGCAGCACTTCTCCCGCGTACCGGGGACGGTGCTTGACCAGATTACACTTTCCGACCCCGCCATCACCGAGGAAATGGCGCAGAATGCCGCGAAACTGGCGGGAATGGATGACGCCATCCGCGCGCTTCCGGACGGGTACAATACCATCTGCACAGACGGCATGTTTTCGCAGGGGGAGTGGCAGCTGCTGTCCATTGCCCGCGCGGCGGCGGCAAACCCAGCGGTGCTGCTGCTGGACGAAATCACCGCAAACCTCGATGCCGAAACCGAAGCGCGTGTACTGGAAGCGCTCCGCCGCGCCTCCGAGGGACGCACCGTGCTGTCCATTTCGCACCGCATTTATGAAAATCTTGGCGGAAGAACTGTGGAAATCAAGCCATACAACGCCTACGCCGCTGACTCTGCGGCTGATTGCAGCGTAAAGGCAGTATAGAAAAGGGTGTGGAGGCAGCTTGACAACCTCCACACCTTCTTCTTATTTTGATTAGAACAGCGGCTGCATCGACGCATCCAGCGTCGCGAACGGGCCGGGAAGCACCCGCGCCCCGCGGTGATTGCCGTAGAAGTCACTGTCAAACACGATGGTCGAGCCATCCGCCGCTTCAAAGCGCTGATCCGGCTCAAACGCGCGCCCCAGCGTGTCGCTGTCCACCAATCCGCCGCGGAACGCGCCGATCAGCTCCGCCACGTCGGTATCAAGGAAAATCTGTCCTTCACGTTCTACCAGCATGAAATATGGCTTTTCGGACTTAACGCAGCAGTCTTTTTCCTTCTTCCACGGCTTCGCGCCCGCAAAATAGGCGTTGCCGTCTGCCCAGACCGGCAGATGCCCGAAGTGGTACTTTTCCAGCTTGCCCATGTCCGGGCGCGCCACGTCCAAGTCGAACTGATCCAGCCACTCCTGCTCGGTCGGGTAGTCATCGAAGCACCAAGTGCCCACGACGCGCTCGTTTTCGCCCGGATCACCCTGCTTCGCCGGGGCATCCACCGGGTGTGCCTGCACGAAGATGTTGTTGTAGAAGCGGTCGTCGCCATGGAGGATGGTCATGAAGCCCGCAACCTCCGTGCGATGGCGGATATGGTAAGGCGTATAGCGCCAGCTCGTGCCGCTGCCGACGCAGGTGAACGTGCCCAGCATGAGGTTATGCACCAGCGCCACGCCCTGCGTCGCGAATCGCAGGGACACTTTCGACATCATGATGTTGTTGTCAATCAGCGTCGGGCCGTGTCCGACCTCCACAAAAATGTCCTGACTTTCCATACCGCCGACTGCCCATGTACAGTACGCAGGGCGCTCGTTGTGGTGCAGCAGATTCTGCGTGATGCGCGTGCCCTGCGCCTCCCAGTCGCACCAGATGCCCATGGTGCAGTCGTGGATGTGGTTGCGGCGAATCACCACATCAATCGCCGCGTGCAGCTTGATGCCGGAGATTTCCGCGCCGCCAAGCTCCTGCATGTTGTTGATGTGGTGGATGTGGTTGTTCTCAATCACGGAATAGACCGCGCCCATACGTCCGACGATGCCCGTCTGCTCGCAGTTGTGGATGTTGCAGCGGCGGATGATGTGGCTTCCGATGTTTTCCTTCAGCCAACCGTGATACTGCCCGCGGCAAACCGCGTCGCGCTCCATCTGCGTCGGACTTTTGAGGTGCTTTTTCGTGAAGTAGTGGTCGTTTTCCGGGTCGTAGTATTTGCCCAGCGAAATACCGCAGCACTTGCTGTTCGTAATTTCGCAATCCTCGATAATCCAGCCCTTCGACCAGTGCGGGCCAATCATGCCGTCCTGATATGCAGCTGGCGGCGCCCACGTCGTAGCTGCCTTCTCGATTTTGAAGCCATGCACCGTGATGTACCCGCAGCCCGTTTTCTCTGGGAAGAAGCAGCGGCGGCGGACGTTAATTTCCACCTTCTCGCGGTTGGGGTCTTGCGTGTGGAAGTTGGCATACAGCACGGTTTCGTCGCCGTTCTGCTCGCTGAACCACTTGAAGGTAGATCCCTGCGGATCCCACGACGGCTTGTAGATTTCGCCCGCAATGCACTCCTCCAGCGATTCCGCCTCGTAGAGCATCTGGTCGTTCAAATCCACCGCACCCGTGTGGCGCACCGTCGGCGCAAAGTACCAGTCGCCGAAAACCTCCGTCGTGTACGGATTATACGCACCGAATGTGCTGTTCTTCACGCGCACCGTCCACACCGTGCCCTGATAGGGCGTCCACCCCTTGATGCGCTCTGCGCCGCAAATCACCGCGCCCAGCGGCTCGATGGAGCGATAGAGAATGGGCGCATCTTCCGTACCGCCGCGTTCCGGATTGACATATTCGCGGTACACACCGGGAGACACCAGCACTTCGTCACCGGGCTTGGCAATCTTGGCGGCTTCGCTGATGCGACGGAAGGGAGTCCCGAGGCTGCCGTCACCATCATGCAGCATGGCTTGATTGACATAGTAAATCATAGAGTGCTCCTCCTTCATATATGGAATTTCTTCCGCAGTGGATTGTCCTGTTATGATTATACCAAATTGCTACCGATTTGTCCATATGATTTTGGACATTCGCCGCTTCCATTCCGCGCAATAGTTGAAACACGCTGCAATTTATGCTATACTGTATAGAGGGGATTTGTCCCCATTTGCAGAAAGGCAGGCAGCGATATGAAGATCATTCGCGCACGGGATTATCAGCATCTTAGCCGACAAGCGGCGAACATTCTTTCGGCGCAGGTGATTTTGAAACCCGATTCCGTTCTTGGACTGGCAACCGGCTCCAGCCCGATTGGCACGTATCAGCAGCTCATCGCGTGGGAGCATAAGGGTGACGTTGATTTCCGGCAGGTATCGACGGTGAATTTGGATGAATATGTCGGGCTGCCCGCCGGCCATCCGCAGAGCTATGCGCATTTCATGCGGGAGAATTTCTTCGACCATATCCAGATTGACCTGAGGAACACGCACATTCCGAATGGCATGGCAGAGGACGGCGACGCGGAGTGCCGCCATTACGACGCGACCATCCGCCAGCTGGGCGGCATTGATCTCCAGCTGCTGGGACTTGGGCCAAATGGGCACATCGGCTTCAACGAGCCGGAAGACGTCTTCCAGAAGGACACACACCGCGTTGCGCTGACGGATGCCACCATTCAGGCGAACAAACGTTTTTTTGCGTCGGAAGAGGATGTGCCGCATTTCGCCTACACGATGGGCATCTGCGGCATCATGCAGGCGCGGCGGATTGTGATGGTCGTGTCCGGCGAAAGCAAGGCAAACATTCTCAAACAGGCGTTTTTCGGACCTGTGACCCCGCGCGTTCCGGCTTCGATTCTCCAGTTGCATCCTGATTTCACGCTGGTGGCGGATGAAGCCGCGCTCAGCGCACTGGATGGAACAGAAACGCAATGAAAAAGAGGCGATTGAATGCCCCGTTTTGAATCATTATCTGAAGAAATGGCGCGCCGGATTGAAAGCGACCGGCAGCACGGCACAAGCCCCAAGGTTTTCTGCCCAAATACAAGCGTCATCCGCCGCGCAGCCTCGCCGCGTGATGCGGGCAGCGTCTGGCGACCAGCTTTCCTGCATGATGTGGATAAAATTATGCACTGTCCATATTTCAACCGCTATACCGACAAGACGCAGGTGTTTTCGCTCATCCGCAACGATGACGTGACGCGCCGCAGTCTGCATGTGCAGCTGGTATCCCGCATTGCGCGCACCATCGGCAGCGCCCTGAACCTCAATCTCGACCTGATTGAGGCGATTGCCTTGGGGCATGACATCGGGCATCCGCCGTTTGCGCATTCGGGCGAAGTGTTCCTGAACGAGATTTCCATGCAGCACACCGGGCGGCATTTCAGCCACAACATCCACTCTGTCCGCGTGCTGTCCGGCATTTACCCCTTCAACATCAGCTTGCAGACGCTGGTGGGCATTGCCGGACACAACGGCGAAATTGAGCTGGAGGAATACCGCCCCGTGCCGGTGGACAGCTTCACGGAATTTGACCGGATGATGGAACGCGCCTACACGGAGGATGGCTATGCGAACCGCATTCAGCCCTCCACGCTGGAAGGGAATGTCGTGCGCGTAGCGGACATTATCGCGTATCTGGGCAAGGATCGGCAGGATGCCGCACGCGTCAAGATGACGGCGGAGGATGCCTATGCGGAGCACGAGATTGGCTCGCTGAATGCAGAAATCATCAACAATCTGGTCGTCAACATCATCGAAAACAGCTACGGGAAGCCCTACATCAAACTGGATACGGTGCATTTCGAGGCGCTGCGGGCGTCCAAAGCGGAGAATTACAAGCTGATTTACAACGAAGCTGCCAAGGCCGCGCACCTATCCGACACCGTGCGCCCCATGATGCAGGAGATGTACGGGCAGCTGCTGGATGATTTGCGCGAAAACCACACCACGTCGCCCATTTTCACGCATCATATCGCCTATGTGACTCGCTCATACTATCCGCGTGTCAAGCCCTATGCGGACTGTGATCCAAATCAAATTGTGGTGGACTACATTGCCAGCATGACAGACGACTACTTTATTGATTTGCACCATTATTTGTTCCCGAACAGCCCATACAAGGTCGTCTATAAGGGCTATTTTGACGGAAGAGAGGCTTCTGCACATGTTTGAACTGATTCGAGACGCTATCGCCGCGCACCAGACCATCATCCTGCACCGCCACACCAACCCGGACGGTGATGCGCTGGGCAGTCAGATTGGCCTTAAGCACCTGATTCTGGCGAATTATCCGGACAAAACGGTGCATATGGTGGGTGACGGCGCTGGGCGCTATGGCTTTATGGAAGATTCCATCATGGATGAAATTCCCGACAGTGCTTATATAGGCGCGCTCGCCATCGTGCTGGATACATCCGCCAAGTCGCTCATCAGCGATACCCGTTACACACTTGCCGCGCAGACCGCCCACATCGACCACCACATCTTCGTGGAAAAAATTGCGGACATTGAAGCAACGGACGACACGTTCGAGAGCTGCTGCGGTCTGGTGGCGCAGATGGCGCAGGAATGCGGCTGGTCGCTGAATCCGCAGGCGGCGACGGCGCTGTTCACTGGCATGGTGACGGATTCCGGGCGCTTCCGCTATGACGCGACGAATGCCCGCACGTTTCGCCTTGCCTCCTACCTGATGGAGCAGCCGATTGACACAAACGCACTCTATCGCAATCTGTATGCCAGCGATTATGCCCAGCTTGTCGTGCGGGCGAAGTTTCTGCTGCATGTGCAGTTCACGGAGAAGAACGTCGCGTATGTCTATACGACGATGGACAAGAAAGCCGAGTACGGCGTGGATGACTTCACGCTGTCCCGCGGCATGGTCAACAGCATGGCAGACATGCGCGGCGTGGACATCTGGGTCAACTTCACCGAGAGCGACAAGGGCGTGCTGTGCGAACTGCGGTCAAGCCGCTTCAACATCAACCCGATTGCCGTCAAATACGGCGGCGGCGGGCACATGAAAGCCAGCGGCGCGACGCTGAAAAATCGCGAGGAAGCAATGGCCATGCTGCATGATTTGGACGAAATGATGGGAGAAAGCAAATAAATGGATATACAGCATCAGATTCTGGAAAAGATGAAGGCATACGACACGATTATGCTCTTCCGGCATTCGCGCGTCGACGGGGACTGCGTAGGCGCGACGAAGGGCATGAAGGCGCTGATTCAGGCGAGCTTCCCCGACAAGAAAGTGCTGATTGTGGATGATGAGCATTCCGACTATCTGGCGTTTCTGGGCGAAGACGATGCGCCCGTCGCCGACGACGTATACGCGCAGTCTCTCGCGATTGTGCTGGACGTTTCCGTCGCCAGCCGCATTTCCAACCCGAAGTACGCGCTGTGCAAGGAGCTTGTGAAGCTCGACCACCACATCAACGTCGAACCGTATGGCGACCTGATGTGGGTGGAGGAAGAGCGCTCGTCCGCGTGTGAAATGGTGGCGGATTTCTACGACAAGTGCCGTGACGAACTGACGCTGACGAAAGACGCCGCGCTGTATCTGTATACAGGCATGGTCACGGATTCCGGGCGCTTCCCGCTTCTCCTGCGTTTCCGGCGACACCATGCGCCTTGCCGCGATGCTGCTGGATACCGGCATCGACACAGAATGGCTGTTCGCGAATCTCTACTCGGTGGAGTACAATTCGCTGAAGTTCAAGGCGTACGTCTACGAGAACATGCACCGCACAGAGAACGGTGTCGCGTATTTCTCCGTCAGCAAGGACGTGCAGACGCAGTTTGGCCTCAGCTACGAGCAGGCAAGTGCCGCAATTTCCTATTTGAGGGCATTCGCGGCTATCTGTGCTGGCTGGCGTTCATTGAATCGCCGGATGGATCGACGCGCGTCCGTCTGCGTTCCCGCTTTCTGACCATCAATCAGGTGGCGGAAAAGTACCACGGCGGGGGACACGCCTGTGCCAGCGGCGCGACGGTCTACTCCACCGATGAGGCGGCGGCACTGATTGCCGATGCCGATGAAGCCGTCCGCGAATACAAGGCAGCCCACGAAAACTGGCTGTAATCCACCATATGAATAATCCCTTCCATCGTCACACGACTTTGGAAGGGATTTTGTTTATTTCAGCAATCCATGTGCGAAGTCCACCGAACGGGTCAGCGCTGCAACGAATGCGGTCAGCCCGTCCGCATCCTGCTCCGTGAAACGGTTCAGGCTTGGCGAATCAATGTCCAGCACGCCGAAGACCTGCCCGTCCACCCAAATTGGCAGAACGATTTCCGACCGGGACGCGCTGTCACAGGCGATATGCCCCGGAAAGCGCTGCACATCCGGCACCACCTGCACCTGCCGCGTTGCCGCCGCTGTGCCGCATACGCCGCGGCCGAACGGAATCTGCGTGCAGGCCGTCCTGCCTTGAAATGGGCCAAGATGCAGCATGTCGCCGCTGGCGAGGTAGAAGCCCGCCCAGTTGATATCCGGCAGCGCTTCATACAGCAGCGCGGATGCGTTCGCCAGCGTCGAAAGCGGCTGCGAATCCTCCGCCAAGGCCGCAATCTGCTGTGCCAGCAGGGGATATAATTCCGCCTTTTCGCGCGGGAAAAGAATCTCCTGATGCATCGTGCGCTCCTTTACAGGACGTAGAAGTAGATGGAGAAGAAGTGCAGCACCGTGCCAATCAGACAGAAGAAATGGAAAATGGAGTGAAAATACTTCTTCTTCGAGCCGATGGCGTACAGCACCGCGCCTACGGTGTACGCCACGCCGCCCGCCACGAGCAGCACCAAGCCAGGGTAGGCGAGGTTCGCCACCAGCGTTTTGGTAGCCAGCAGAATCACCCAGCCCAGCGCCACATAGCAGACGACGCTGATTTTTGCAAACTTCTTGAGGTTCACCGCGTTCAGCACAACGCCTGTAATCGCAACAGCCCACACGATGCCGAACATTACCCAGCCAGCCGGGCCGCGCAGCGTCACCAGCGTGTATGGCGTGTACGTTCCCGCAATCAGCAGGAAAATTGTGCAGTGGTCGAACACGCGAAAGACTTTCTTCGCGCGATTGACTTTCAGCGCGTGATATAGGCAGCTCATCAGGTACAGCAGTGTTGTCGTCAGTCCGAAGACGATGCTGGATGCCAGCTTGTAGCCGTCGCCCGCATGGGCACTTTTCACAATGCAGAGGACAAGCGCCGCAATGCCTAAGCCTGCACCGATGCCGTGGGAGATGCTGTTCAGCAGTTCTTCCGCCAATGAGTACGTCGGAATGCCATACTTCTGGCGCTTCAGTGCTTTTTCGTCCATGCCTTGAGCCATTTTTCTCGCCCCCTTTACTTCAGCAGGCGATAAAGCGAAGTGACTTTGCCAAGAATCGTTACTTCATCCGCATAAATCGGTTCCATTGTCCGATTTTTCCGGCTGGAGTCGGAAGTGCCCATCCTCCTTGAAATATCGCTTGACCGTCGCGCTGTCATCAATCATCGCAACGACGATTTCGCCGTTGAGCGCCTCGCTGGTCTTGCGCACAATAATGTAGTCGCCGTCAAGGATGCCCGCCTCAATCATCGAATCGCCCTTGACATGGAGGATAAAGTGTTCGCCTTCACCCAGCATAATGTCCGGAATCGGCACATACTCTTCCAGATTTTCCTCCGCAAAAATCGGCTGACCCGCCGTCACGCGCCCGACAACCGGCACGGCGGTGGAGTTGTTGCGGATAAAATTCGGGTCACCCGTCACTTCCATGGCGCGCGGCTTCATCGCGTCACGGTGAAGCAGACCGCGCTTTTCCAGCCGCTGAAGATGCCCATGCACGGTGGAGGTGGATTTCAGCCCGACCGCCTGCGCAATTTCGCGCACGGACGGCGGATAACCTTTTGTTTGAATTTCAGACTTGATAAAATCGAGGATGCGCTGCTGATTATCGCCACGAGGTCTTTGCATGGGGAAAATCGCCGCCTTTCTGTGTTGATGCACCTATTATAGCACAATTCGCCGCAAAAATCAAACAACCGTTCGTTCCGGCTTGAATTTTTGTCGAAACCTGCTATAATAATGGTGGAAAGAAGGGATACGCAATGGCGAAGCAATGTGTGCTGTACGACCGGGAGTGCATCGACTGCGGCGAATGCCAGCGGTGCGACCTTGACCCGGATAAAATCTGCGACAACTGCATGAAATGCGTGATGGGCGACGCAGATTATCGCGCCATCAGCATCACGGGCATTGAACTGGAAGAAGAATCCTAATAAAAGGGGAGAAGCGCGGCAGGGAAGTCACGTTTCTCCCTTTTTGGTATCCTGATTTTCGTCCTGCTCCGGCGGTTGATGCCCGGTGACTTCTTCCAGCGTCGGCAATACCACGCGCTCCGCAGCCATTCGGCGGCGGCGGTCAGTCATTTCGGCGTAGTGTCTGCGCGTCGTATCAACGGAGGAATGCCCAAGCACATCCGCCACCAAGTAAATATCGCCAGTTTCCTGATAGAGGTTCGTCGCAAAAGTGCTGCGGAGCTTATGCGGGCTGATTTTCGGCTTCAGCGGCGCGGCAACGGAGGCATACTTCTTCACGAGATTCTGCACGGCGCGCTGCGTAATCCGCCGCTTTTGCAAGGATAGAAACAGCGCATCCTCATGACCGGGCAATGCCGCGATTTCCCGGCGAGCATCCAGATAATCTGCCAGCGCCGTCGCGACTTCCGGCGGAAAATACAGCACGACCTGATTGCCGCCTTTTCGCGTCACCAGAAAGGCATTGTTTTCCAAATTCACATCGGAAATATTCAGTCCGACGCACTCCGAAACGCGTATGCCCGTACCCAGAAACAGCGAAATCAGCGCAAAATCGCGCTTGGCCGTCAGCTTCTGGTATGCTTTCTGACGCTCCGACAACCCAGCACCTGTTGCGGATTGCTCCAGCATCCGAATCATTTCTTCCTGCGAAAGACGGATAATCGGCTTTTCGTGGATTTTGGGAAGAGACACCAGCGTCGTCACATTGGCGTTGATTCGCTGATTCTTGAATAGAAATTCGTAGAATGACCGGATTGCTGACAATTTCCGTTTAATCGCCAGTTCGTGATTGACCAGCGGCTTCAGCGGGGCAGTTTCTTCATCAGCATCCTGTTCTTTGAAGTAGTAGGTCAAATACTCGATGTACGCCGTCAAATCGCTCTGCGTGACGGAGCCAATCTGCTGGTCGGTCAGGTGCGTCAGCGGCGTATCAGCAAACGCGACGCGCTCGCGCTGCAAAAATGTGAAGAACGTCCGCAGGTCGATGGCATACGCCAAGCGCGTGAACGTACCGGTCGTCACGGCAATGCTGCGGATGAAATCACCACAGGCTTGCGGCAGGCCTTTGAGAATCTCGCGAATTTGGATGATTCGCTGCGCATCGACCTGTTCACGGTATGTAGGCTGCTGATTGGGCACCGAATCGCCCTCCTTGCTTCAAAATCGACGCAACTATTCGTGAAACTGTGGTTTAGCGAATAGTTGTATGTATCGCTCCCTCTCGCGATTTCAGGCTTTGGACTCCTCATCCATGGCGTTGATACGCCGATACTCCTTAATCGCGCCTGTCGCCAATTCGTCGCAGCGGATGTTTTCCGGATGGTCAGCGTGACCCTTGACCTTGTAGAACGTTACATGGTGCTTCTTGGTCTGCGCCAGCAAAATGAACCAGAGGTCCTGATTCTCAACCGCTTGACCGGCAGCATTCTTCCAGCCGTGCTTCTTCCAGCCGTCAATCCAATGCTCGTTGAAGGCGTTGACCAGATATGCGCTGTCCGAATACAGCTTCACATCGCACGGCTCCTTCAGCGCCCCCAGTGCACTGATTGCAGCGAACAGCTCCATGCGGTTGTTCGTCGTGCCCGCCATATAGCCGCTCATTTCCTTGCGGTGCGGTCCAAATTCCAGAATGCAGCCCCAGCCGCCCGGCCCCGGATTGCCAGAGCAGGCACCGTCGGTGTAAATATTAACCTGTTTGCGAGGACGGGCTTCCGTCATGCTTGACTCCCCTTTTGTCATATTGAATTTATTGATTATTTAGACATCTGCCGGGATTTTTCCGCACAGACCGCCATCGCGTCTTGCACTGCCGCCCGGAAACCGCGCTTTTCCAGCATTTCCACCGCTTCGATGGTCGTCCCAGCCGGAGAACAGACCTCATCCTTCAGTTGCCCCGGATGCTTCCCTGTTTCCAGCACCATTTTGGCGCTGCCAAGCACCGCTTGCGCCGCCATTTTGATGGCATCCGGGCGGCGAATGCCTTCGCGAACTGCCGCATCCGCCATTGCTTCAATCAGCATGAAAATATACGCCGGACTGCTGCCGCTGACCGCAATAAAGCCATCAAACAATTTCTCGTCAATGACCGCCGTTTCGCCAATTGCATCAAAAATCCCCTGCGCATACGCCAAATCTGCCGCGGAAAGCGTCGTCTGGCGGCAAATTGCGGTCATGCCAGCCCCCACCAGCGCGGGCGTATTCGGCATCACACGCAGCAGCGTTGCGGTCGTTCCGGCAACTTTGCTGGTCAGCATGTCCATCGTCCAGCCGGCCGCAATCGACACCAGCGCGCGGTCATTGATTTCACCCTTGATGCTGTCCAGCAGTTCGCCCAGCACCTGCGGTTTCACCGCCAGCACAATCATACGGCACTCTTGCGCCAGCGCCTTGGCATCCGTCGTGCAGGTCAGCCCCGGAATTTCCGCAGCCAGTGCCTGACGCTTTTCCTCACTGTGCAAACACGCCATCACGTCTTCCGCCGCCACATAGCCGGATGCAATCATACCACGCAGAATTGCGCCGCCCATATTGCCGACGCCAATCATACCAATCTTTTTCATATCCGATCACTCCTTTTCGCAGATATGCGTATTATACCATGAAATCAGAAGAATGCAAAGGGGCTGAACAAGAAAAATCGGCTGCCGGATTTTTTCTGACAGCCGATTCGTGAATTTTACAGAATATACTTGCGCAGATCCGTTGGCTTATTTTCGCCGGAAAGATGCTGTTGGACGTACTCACCGTTGATAGTCAGCTCAAATGGCGGCATATTCTCGTCACCTGCGTTGAAGGAGATGTCCTCCAGCACCTGCTCGAACACAGCGTGCAGGCGGCGCGCGCCGATGTCTTCCGCCGTCTCGTTCGCCGTAAACGCCGCGTTCGCAATCGCTTCGATGGCGCTGTCCTCGAACGTCAGCATCACTTTGTCAACCGCCAGCAGCGCCTTGTATTGCAGCGTCAGCGCGTTATCCGGCTGCGTCAGAATCCGCTGGAAGTCCTCGCGCGTCAGACTCTTCAGCTGCACATGCACCGGGAAGCGCCCCTGCAGTTCCGGAATCAGGTCGCTGACCTTCGCCACATGGAACGCACCCGCCGCAATAAACAGCATGTAGTCCGTCTTGACAGGGCCATACTTGGTATTGACCGTGCTGCCCTCGACAATCGGCAAAATATCGCGCTGCACGCCCTCGCGGCTCACGTCGGGGCCGGAACCGCCGCGGCGGCCCGCAATCTTGTCAATCTCGTCGATGAAGACGATGCCGTCCTGCTCGGCGCGGCGAATCGCTTCCTCCTGCACGGCGTCCTGATCAATCAGCTTGTCCGCTTCTTCCTGTTCCAGAATCTTGCGGGCTTCCTTAACCTTCACGCGGCGCAGCTTCGTCTTTTTGGGCATCATGTTGCCCATCATGTCGCCGAGGCTGATAGCACTGCCGCCTACTTCCAGCGACGGCGCAGCTTCTTCGACCTCAATCTCCAGCTCGCGGTCTTCGATTTCGCCCTTCATCAGCTGCTGACGAAGCCGTTCACGCTCATCCGCCAGTTCCGCATTTTCTTCCTTCGCGGGCGTTTCAGGCGACTTCGCGCGACCCAGCAGATAATCCAGCGAGAAGCTGTTCGAGGGCTTCTTCGGCGGATTCACCAGCAGCGTCACCAGCCGGTCTTCGGCAATCACACGCGCGCGCGGAGCGACACGCGCCGTATGCTCTTCGCGCACCATGCGGATGGCATTTTCCACCAAATCACGCACGATGCTCTCCACGTCGCGGCCCACATAGCCGACTTCGGTGAATTTCGTTGCTTCCACCTTAATGAACGGCGCGCTGACGAGCTTCGCCAGCCGACGGGCAATTTCCGTCTTGCCGACACCCGTCGGGCCAATCATCAGGATGTTCTTCGGGCTGATTTCCTCGCGCATCGCATCATCCACCTTGGAGCGGCGATAGCGGTTGCGCAGCGCAATTGCGACAGCGCGCTTGGCTTCATCCTGACCAACAATGTAGCGATCCAGTTCCCGGACGATCTGCCGGGGCGTCAATTCTGCCATGTCTGCCCCTCCTTACACGTCTTCGACGATCACGTTGTCGTTGGTGAACACGCAAATGCTTGCTGCGATGTGCAGCGCTTTTTCCGCAATGTCGTGCGCGGAGAGGTCGGTGTTCTGCACCAGCGCGCGCGCCGCTGCCAGCGCATAATTTCCGCCGGAGCCAATCGCGACCACGCCCTCATCCGGGTCGATGACCTCGCCCGTGCCGCTGACGACCAGCAGCGTATCCTTGTCCGCCACGATCATCTGCGTTTCGAGCTGACGCATTCCGGAATCGCTGCGCCACATCTGCGCCAGCGCAACCGCCGCGCGTTCGAGGTTGCCGCCACACTGTGTCAGCTTTTCCTCAAACTTATCGCACAGGGTAAACGCATCCGCCACAGCGCCCGCAAAGCCGATTACAACCTGCCCGCCATAAAGACGGCGAACCTTGTGGGCATGAGACTTGAAAATAACGCTCTGCCCCATTGTCACCTGACCATCGCCCGCAATCGAGGTGTGGCCATTTTTGCGCACGGCGCAAATCGTCGTGCCTCTGAGTTCCATGCTCATTGTTTTCCTCCTGAACGCGGATTTTTCCCCGCGCCCATGCACATCATACCACAAACCGCGCCCATTGTCACGCGATTTTGCCTCAAACCTGCATTTCTGTGACCCAATCCCGCAAATAGCTGAGCGAACGCTCCGAAATCACAGTATAACGTTCCTGTTTATTGCGGATTTTTTTGTGCTGCTTGTCCACCAGCAGACCATCTAACAGGCCGAACGTGCAGTTCATTGGCTGAAAATCGCGGTTCGGCGTGGAGACATAGCGTCCCATTGCGCCCATGGCAGTGATGCCCGGCAGTTCGGCCGTGCCCAGCCCACGCAAATCGCGCCCAAGGCTCAGGCCGCAAAGCAGACCGCTCGCCGCGCTTTCCACATAACCCTCGACGCCCGTCATCTGCCCCGCGAAATAGCACTGCGGACGCGAAATCATTTCGAAGTGCGCATTCAGGAAGCCCGGCGAATGCAGGAACGTGTTGCGGTGCATGACGCCATATCGGGCAAATTCCGCATTCTCCAAGCCGGGAATCATGCCGAAAACGCGCTTCTGCTCGCCCCACTTCAGCCGCGTCTGGAAGCCGACGAGGTTGTACAGCGTGCCCGTTGCGTTGTCCTGTCGAAGCTGCACGACGGCATACGGCTCTTTGCCCGTTTGGGGGTCACGCAGGCCAACCGGCTTCATCGGGCCAAACGCCAGCACCATGCGCCCGCGCCGCGCCATCGACTCCACCGGCATACAGCCTTCAAAGACTTTCGTCTCCTCAAAGCCGTGAATATCCGCCGTTTCCGCCGCCAGCAGCGCATCCACAAACGCGTTGTACTCTTCTTCCGTCATCGGGCAGTTCAGATAGTCGTCACCGCGGTCATAGCGGGATTGGCGGAACACCTTGTCCATGTTCAGCGATTCCGCCGTGACAATCGGGGCAGCCGCATCGTAGAAATTCAGCGTTTCCAGCCCCGGCAGACGGCTGATGGTTTCGCTCAGCGCGTCGCTGGTCAGCGGCCCAGTCGCAATAATCACCGGGCCATCCGGGATTTCCGTGACTTCCCCGCTGACAACCTCCACCAGCGGATGCTCCCGCAGACTTTTTCGTGATATGCCCGGAGAACGTCTCACGATCAACAGCCAGCGCACCGCCCGCCGGAACGCGCGCCAAATCCGCCGCTTCCATCACCAGCGAGTGCATCAGGCGCATTTCTTCCTTCAGCAGGCCGACGGCGTTCGTCAGGCGATCACTGCGCAGAGAGTTCGAGCAGACCAGCTCCGCAAACAGCGGACTATGATGCGCCGGGGACATTTTCTCCGGCTTCATTTCAATCAGCGTGACGGCAATCCCCTGCCGCGCCAGCTGCCACGCCGCCTCGCTGCCCGCCAGCCCTGCGCCGACGACCGTCGCGTGCAGATTACTCATCCGCTTCCTCCTCGCTTGCCTGCACCTCAATGCGGTGGTGGCACGTTTCATTGGCGCACAGGTGCCATACTTCGCCCTTGCGACCGCGCTTTTCCACCATATAGCTGCCGCAGACGGGGCATTTCTCCGTCACCGGCTTCTCCCACGACACAAAGTCGCATTCCGGGTAGCGCTCGCAACCGTAGAACTTGCGGTTCTTGCGGCTCGTTTTTTCCATCAGGCGCGCACCGCACTTGGGGCACGGCGCGTCAATGTAAGTGACAATCGGCTTGGTATTGCGGCATTCCGGGAAGTTCGGGCAAGCCAGGAATTTGCCGAACCGCCCCATTTTGTAGACCATCATCGCACCGCACTTGTCGCACGGCACGTCGCTCGGCTCGTCCTTGACCTCTACCTTTTCAATCTGCTGCTCCGCCAGCTTCAGCGTCTGTTCAAACGGCGGGTAGAAGTCGCGCAGAATCTGCTTCCAGTCCATTTCGCCTTCTTCCACCTTGTCCAGCTTGTCTTCCAGCTCGGCGGTGAACTCCACATCAACAATGTCCTCGAAGTACGTTTCCATCATGCTCGTCACCATGCGTCCCAGCTCGGTGGGATACAGGCGCTTCTTTTCCCGGCTGACGTAACCGCGAGAAATGATGGTTGTGATGGTCGGCGCATAGGTAGACGGGCGTCCGATGCCCTTTTCCTCCATCATGCGAACCAGCGACGCTTCTGTGTAGCGGGACGGCGGCTGGGTGAAGTGCTGCTCGCTGGCGACATCGGCAACTGCCACAGCGTCACCCTCGGACAGCTGCGGCAGCGTCGTTTCGCTCGACGCCACGTCGTCATCCGTGCTTTCCTCATACACCGAGGTGAAGCCCGCAAACTTCTTGTGTTCGCCATAGAAGCGCATTCCCACGCCGTCGCCGCTGATTTCCATCGTCATCGTTTCGTAGAGGGCGGGCATCATCTGGCTCGCCAAGAAGCGGTTGTAAATCAGCTTATAGAGGTTGTACTGCTCCTTCGTCAGCGACGGCTTGATGCTGTCCGGCGTGCGGTGGACGTCGGTCGGGCGGATGGCTTCGTGCGCGTCCTGCGCGTTCTTGCGCCCCTTGTACTCGTTCGGCTTCTCCGGCAGATAGTCGCTGCCGAAACGCTCCGGGATGTACTCGCGCAGGGCGTTCAGGGCTTCATCCGAAATGCGGACGCTGTCCGTACGGATGTAGCTGACAATACCCTGCGTGCCCTCACCTTCAAGGTCAATGCCTTCGTAGAGCTGCTGGGCAACCTGCATCGTCTTTGCCGTCGTGAAGCCCAGTTTTCTGCTGGCTTCCTGCTGCAAAAGAGGACGTCGTGAACGGTGCGGCAGGCATCTTGCGCTTTTCGCTCATTTTGATGCTGTTGACCGCAAAATGTGCTTTCTGAATGCGTTCGACTGCTTTCTGCGCTTCCTCCGCATTGGCAATCACCGCTTTCTGCCCGTCGAGCGTGGCGAGGCGCGCCGTGAAGTGCAGCTTGCGCCCATGCGCCTGATGCGCCAGCAGCTTGGCGGAAATCTCCCAGTATTCCTCCGGGATAAACGCCTCGATTTCTTCCTCGCGCATCACCACCATGCGCGTCGCGACAGACTGCACGCGGCCGGCAGAAAGTCCCTTCTTAATCTTCGCCCACAGCAGCGGGCTAATTTTATAGCCGACGAGACGATCCAGCACACGGCGTGCCTGCTGCGCGTCCACGCGCCCCATATCCACCGGACGGGCGGACTTCAGCGCGTTCTGAATCGCCTTTTTCGTCACCTCGTGAAACTCAATGCGGCACGGCTGGCTTGGATCCATGTTCAGCACATGGCTCAGATGCCATGAAATCGCTTCTCCTTCGCGGTCCGGGTCAGTTGCGAGGTAAATCTGCGACGCGGTGCGCGCCTCTTTGCGGATGCGGTTGAGAATTTCGCCGCGCCCGCGGATTGTGATGTACTTAAGGGCAAAGTCGTTGTCCACGTCCACGCCAATCTGGCTTTTGGGCAGGTCGCACACATGTCCCTGCGAGGCTTCGACCTTGTAGCCCTTGCCCAGAAATTTGCTGATGGTTCGCGCCTTGGCGGGAGATTCGACAATAATGAGTTTCTGCTTGGCTGCCGTCATGGTTGTTTACCCCTCCGATAAATTTGGAAATGAGAGAAGGGCTATTCTGTCGCCCTGCAATAGCTTTTTCCGGGCAGTGCCTTCACTGCACCGAGGATTTGCAGCATAGTCAATGAGGCCATCAGCTTTGATGCGTCCAGCCCCGTCTGCGAAGCCAGCTGATCAAAGGAGCGCTCACCGTCCGCCAAGGCATCGTAAATCCGCTTCTGCACGTCGTCCATCGGCGGCAGCGGGATTTCAGGCGCTTTAGGCGGTTCCGGTGAGGACGCTTTCTGCTCCATCACAGGCGGAGCTTTCAGTGCTTTGACCGGGGTGGGCTGCGTTTCCCTTTTCCGGGGTGCGGGGCGCGGCTGACCCGTATCCTGCCGCTTCGGGATGCTTGCGGCGGGCTGCCAGTCCATGTCCTCCAGAATATCCTTCGCACTTGTGAAGTAGACTGCGCCTTCCCGCAGGAGTTGATGCGCCCCTTCGGACATCGGCGCGTCCGGAATGCCCGGATAAGCGAACACATCCTTGCCCTGATCCAGCGCGTGATGCACGGTCAGCATACTGCCGGAGCGGATGCGCGCTTCCATCAGCACCACCGCATGGCCGAGTCCAGCCAGAATGCGGTTTCGCGCCGCAAAGACGTACTTGCTTGACTGCATATCCGGCGGATATTCACTCAGCAGCAGCCCACCTTGTGAAAGGATTCGCGCTTTCAGCGCCACGTTTTCCGATGGATACGGCACGTTCAGCCCGCTTGCCGCTACGCCGATGGTCGGGCTGCCGCCGTCCAGACACCCCTCATGTGCTGCCGCATCAATGCCGACCGCCAGTCCGCTGACGATGCACACGCCCTGCTTGCTCAAATCGCGGCAGAGCGATTTGGTTGCCGCAATGCCTGCAACCGTCGCGCTCCGCGAACCGATAACGGTGATGCACCTGCCCTCCGCCGCGCGCAAATCACCCTGATAGAAGAGCATGTACGGTGGTTCGGGAATGTTTCGCAAGGATTCCGGATACATATCGTCCGCCATCGAGACAAGCCCCATATTCCACTTCCGCATGGTCACGAGCATATCATGCAGTTTCTCTCGCGACGCGCTTGCCCGCAGCAGCGACAGGCTGTAATCCGAAATCCGATTCTGCAAGGATGCGCCGTGGTCGCGCTGAAAGGCATCATACGCGGCTTCTGCGCTGCCGTATTCATCCAGCAGCTTTTTCAGCCGTCTGCTGCCTAACATCCCCTGCGACAGCCACGCCAGACAGGCCTGCTCGCGGGTATATCGCATTTGCCACGCCTCCTTTGC
>VOFJ01001841.1_pt1 | contig 41657 bp, 85 predicted proteins | sample 5384081 | NCBI WGS metagenome assembly VOFJ01 (sample SAMN12384729, study PRJNA508395) | human gut metagenome | isolation source: healthy gut I | host: Homo sapiens
CCAAAAAAGACAGCCAGTTGAGGCAGGGGAATAGGTACCATTAAAGAAGGCAATAGTCAGGACCATGCTTGTCGACTTCGGAGCAGTCTCGAGGAGGCCGTCCAATACATCCGTACGGTCGTTTGTGGATCATTAGCCAGGGGAACAATAATCGTGAAGATCTTCCAATCCGGCGGAGCTTTACATCCGAACATGATATTGACACCGGATTTAAAAAGAAAACTTCCGCCGGATTGGAAGATCTTCCACGATTTTATCCGTGTCCTTCCAGATATCAATCGTCATGGAATCCGATTCCATACGATTGCATAAAAAGCTCCGCGAATTTGAAAATATTATGGGTGCCGAATACCAGATCCACAAAACGGTAGGATTTGCGGATCTTCTCCACTACCGTCGGCTCCTGCATCATGCAGCCGCAGAGTCCGATCAGCATATGTGGATTTTTCTTTTTTAAAGTTTGACAGATACCCCAGGCGTCCATACACCTTATTGTTTGCATTTTCACGCACCGTACAGGTATTGTAAATCACAAAGTCCGCGTGCTCATCCTCTGTCTCCACATAACCGATGTCCGTCAGGATTCCTAAAAAGTTTCTCCGAGTCCCTCGCATTCATCTGACACCCAAACGTATGGACACAGCAGGTCAGTTTGCGCCCGCTTTTTTTTCCTTTTGTGCCACATACTGTCTGGCTTTTTCTATGTATTCGTACTGCCGTCTGGTTTCTTCTTCCCCGGTTAATCCATTTATTTCTAAATCTCTCATAATCCTCTTATTTTCCTGCTCTTCTTTTATGGACGTACCTGACCGTTTCCATAAATAATATATTTATAACTGGTAAGTGCCTCAAGTCCCATCGGACCTCTGGCATGTAATTTCTGTGTGCTGATTCCGATCTCTGCGCCAAGACCAAATTCATTTCCATCGGAAAAACGGGTGGATGCATTCACATAGACACAGGCGGAATCAATTTCATTTAAAAATCTCTGTGCCACATCATAATTTTTTGGTTATAATCGCCTCGGAATGGGAGGTATTGTACTTATTGATATGCGCGATTGCCTCGTCCAGGCTGTCTACAATCTTTACCGACATAATATAATCCAGATACTCCGTTCCCCAGTCTTCTTCTGTCGCATCTTTTACCAGTGGCTGATCCGGTCCCAGACATTCGACGGCATAGGAATCACCGCGCATCTCCACATCATACTCTTTTTAATGCTGCATATAGCTTTGAAGAAACTCTTTTGCAATTGCCCGGTGCACCACAATGGATTCGCAGGCATTGCATACACCAATCCGCTGTGTCTTTGCATTTTTAATGATATTGACCGCCATCTCCTGATCAGCAAACTGATCCACATAAACATGACAGTTTCCGGTTCCGGTTTCAATAACCGGAATCGTCGCATTATTTACCACACTCTGGATCAGTCCCCTGCCGCCTCTTGGAATCAGCAGATCCACATAATCCTTCATTTTCATAAACGCATTGGTGGTTTCCCGATCTGTGCTCTCGATCAGACTGAGTGCCCCTTTGGGAATATTCATCCTGCGAAGTGCCTCCTGCATGGCAGAAACAATCGCAATGTTCGAATGGATGGCATCACTTCCACCCTTTAAAATTGCACAGTTTCCGGACTTAAAACACAGACCGAACGCATCGGAAGTAACATTCGGGCGGGCCTCAAAGATAATGCCAACGACACCGATGGCTACACGCACTTTTCCAATGATCAGTCCGTTCGGTCGTTTTCGCATGGACATCACTTCCCCGATGGGATCTTCCAGTTTCGCCACCTGCCGGAGTCCGTCTGCCATTCCAAGAAGACGGTCATGATCCAGCTTCAGGCGGTCTAAAAGTCCCTGTGGCATATTGCGCTCACGTCCCCGCTCCATATCTATTGCATTGCCCTCTAAAATTTCCTGCTCATGTGCCATAAGCGCATCCGCAGCCAGTTCGAGTGTTCTGTTTTTGTATCGGTATCCAGCATTTTCCAACCCTGATCCGGTCTTCATGTGCCTGCCGGCACAGTTCCTGCAGTTTTGCATCCATTGTCATTCTCCTCCTGTTGTCCGTTTCGGACGATACCATTGTTGTTCTGTGATCACATCATCCATAGGATGATCATGTATTTCCGTTGGAATTCTTTTGACGATCTGTTCTCCAAACGCAATTCCTGTCCTGTGCAGATTTTCTTTCTGCTTCAGGTAACGATCGTAAAACCCTCCTCCGTATCCGAGCCGCATCCCCTTTTCGTCGAATGCAACACCGGGGACAAGAATCCATGCCTCCCCATTCTCTGCAAAAGAAGAAAGCGGATATTGTTTGACATCCGGTTCCGGGACAGAAAACATTCCCTTTTTAACTGTCCGGGATCCTCAATCCGGTAAAACTCCATTTCCTTCCCGCACACCTTCGGGAAAAAAAATCTGCTTTCTGTCCCGGAGTGCCTGATCGCAGAAAAGCTGCAATTCGACTTCGCTTCTAATCGCGGCATAAACCAGAATTTTCTGAAATCTGGCATACTCCGGTGCCGACAGCAGCCGCTCACAGATTTTTTGCGCTCTTCTGCCGCCTCTCCTGCGGAGAAATCCGGTCTCTCTTTTCCTTCATCCGTTTACGAAGTTCTTGTTTTTGATCCATATTTTTTTCTCCAAGATTTTCCACAGATCCATCTGCATTCATCATGTCAATATTGTTAAGCTGATTGCGCAGATTTGCCTTTACCGAAGCGACATATTCCTGACGCAGCAGTGCCTGTTCCTTCTTTTTCTTCTTCGCTCAATCCTTCTGCCTTGGATTTTTTTGTATAATTCATTGATGCGTGCAATTTTTTCGTTTGTCATCAGCCTATCGTCTCCATAATATAATTTGCAAGGTTAAAGTTTGCATTTTCATTAGCCGTAAATAACGTTCCCACATAATCATTTTCGAAAATATCCTGCAGGATGCGGACATCCCCTCCATTTGCAATGATCATATCCGTTCCGGATAATGTTGCAATCTTTGCTGCGGCAAGTTTTGTTGCCATCCCGCCGGTTCCGACATTGCTGCCTGTAGATTCTTTTTGCCATTCCATAAATGTTTTCATCAATAGCATCTACGACTTTAAGCAGCCTTGCCTCCGGGTTTTTGTGTGGATCATCCGTATAAAGTCCGTCAATATCGGAAAGCAGGATCAAAAAGATCTGCCCCCACCATGGAAGCGACCAGTGCCGACAGCGTATCATTGTCACCAAACTGCATCTCATAGGTACTGACCGTATCGTTCTCATTCACGACCGGAATCACCCCGAGATGGAACAGTTCGTCAAATGTATTCTTTGCATTCGCACGGGATACCGGATTTACCATTGTATTTTTGTCAGCAGAATCTGCCCTGCGGTCTGTGAATATTCCGCAAACAGTTTCTGGTAAACCATCATCAGTTTTGCCTGTCCCACAGCCGCACACGCCTGCTTTACCGATGTCTCGGACGGACGTTCCTTTTCACGCCCATGGCAGCCCTTCCCACGGCAATCGCACCGGAGCTTACCAGACAGACATCCATTCCCTGATTGTGCAGATCACTCAGCTGCCTGACCAGGTGTTCCATTTTGGCCAGATTTAAACGGCCGGTCTCTGCGTGCGTCAGAGAGGAAGAACCGATTTTGATCACGATACGTTTATAATTCAGTTTACTGTCCATTGTACTTTATTCCTCGATTTTCTTTACTTATGCATACCTTTAAATACTTTACCATATCTTCCGAAAAAAACAACAAAGCTTGCCGCCTGCCATAAAATGGAGTATATTAATCTGTATAAAATTTTACGGAGAGGATTTTTATGAAACAACAAAAATACATCAGATACATTCTGTTGCCCACAACGCTTCTTTGCCTTATTGCATCACTTTTTGTGGCTGCTCTGCCAATTCCGGGAAAATATCCAAAACGGGATTTTTTTTTTGATACGATGATCACGGTTACCCTCTATGGAACCCGTGATGAAAAGATATTGGATGATTGCTTTTCCCTGGCAGGAAACTATGAAAAGAAACTTTCAAACACCATCACAGACAGTGAAGTTTCAAAGATTAACGAGGCAAACGGCCAGTTTGTGACAGTCAGCAGCGATACCCTCTCCCTGATAAAAGATGGTATTCGGTATGGAAAAATCAGTGATGGAACATTTGATATTACCATCGGTACCCTCTCGGATCTGTGGAATTTTTTCAGAGATTGCAGAAACCGCAAAATCCGATGAGAACGAAGTCGATGCATCGGTTGTCCCTTCCCGGAAAAAATTGAAGCGGCACTGGCACATGTCAACTATAAAAATATTGAGATCAAAGGAAATCAGGTGCGGTTGAAAGATCCGCAAGCCAAAATTGACCTTGGCGGAATTGCGAAAGGTTTTATTGCGGATGAAATGCGAAGTTTCCTGAACAAAAAAGGAATCACCTCCGGCGTGATCAGCCTTGGGGGAAATGTCCTGACTCTTGGGAAAAAAGGCAGATCACTCTTCCTATACCATTGGTATCCAGAAACCATTTTCCGAAACCGGTACATCACTTGGCACCTTAAACGTATCCGATGCTTCGGTTGTTTCTTCCGGTATTTATGAGCGCTATTACCGGGTCAACGGCAAACTGTATCACCATATTTTAGACACCTCGACCGGATATCCGGTCGAGAACCATCTCTATCAGGTAACCATCATCAGTGACATCTCCATGGACGGGGATGCACTCAGCACAACCTGTTTTTCCCTCGGATTAAAAAAAAGGGAATGCAGCTGGTGGAACAGACCGATGGCGTGGAAGCCATCTTTGTCTCCGATGACGGAACAATTACATGCAGTTCCGGAATCAACCGGGATGATTCCATACAGTTTCATGCCTCCTGATTTTCGTGTTCTGAAAAAACTCTGCAATAAAAATACCCCATGCAGGCTGACCCTGCATGGGGTTATTTCTTGTTATAAAATAATCTTTTTTCGGACACTTTTCTGCACAGATTCCGCAGCCTGTACATTTTTCCTGATCGATGTATGCAATGTTGTCTACCACATGAATCGCATCGGACGGACAGTTCTTCTCACAGAGATGACAGCCGATACATCCAACGGAACATGCACTCATGACATCCTTGCCCTTGTCTTTGGAACTGCACTGTACGAGGTGCATTGCCTCATATGGTACAAGTTCAATCAGATGCTTCGGACATGCAGCCACACATTTTCCGCAGGCCTTGCAGACCTTCGGATCGACTTTTGCAATACCATCTACGACATGGATCGCATCAAACGGACATGCTTTCACACAATTTCCAAATCCCAGACATCCATAATTGCAGGACTTTTATCCGCCATTTGGAACAAATGCCATTGCCGCACAATCTTCCACTCCGGTATACTCGTAATCCTGTTTTGCTTTCTCACAGGTTCCGGCACACTTGACAAAAAGCGACTTTTTTACCGAAGCCTCGGCAGAAACACCCATGTGATCTCGCCAACCTTTGCGGCAACCGGCTCTCCACCGACCGGACACTGATTGACCGGTGCCTCTCCCTTTGCGATTGCTGCTGCCAGACCGGAACAACCGGCATAACCACAGCCACCACAGTTATTTCCCGGGGAGAACTTCTAAGATCGCATCCTCTCTCGGATCAGTCTCTACCTTGAACTTTTCTCCGGCGATTCCGAGGAAAAATCCAAGAATAATTCCTACGCAGCCGACAACAACAGCTGCGACAATAATTCCAGTTATCATACGTCTTTTCCCTCCTAAATCATTCCTGAGAATCCCATAAAGGCAATGGACATCAGGCAGGCAGTGATCAGAACAATCGCTGTACCCCTAAATGTCTTCGGGATATCATTGTACTCAATTTTTTCACGGATTCCCGCCATCAATACGATTGCGATAAAGAAACCAAATGCTGTGGAAAATCCGTAAACAACACCCTCTAAGAGATTGTAATCGTAAGTAACACAGTTTAAGGCTACACCAAGTACCGCACAGTTTGTGGTAATCAGCGGCAGGTAAACACCCAGTGACTGATACAGTGATGGCATGCTCTTCTTTAAAAACATTTCTACAAACTGTACCAGTGCTGCAATAACCAGAATAAATACAATGGTCTTTAAATAGGTCAGATCAATTCCCTTTTTCACGAGAAACGGATTGGCCAGAATAAATTTATAGATCAGTCCGGTAATGAAAAGAAGAGATCGTAATAACGAAAATTACGGCGCCTCCCATACCAGCAGCTGTCTCTGTTTTCTTGGATACACCAAGGAACGGACAGATACCAAGGAACTGACTCAATACTACGTTGTTTACGATCGCAGAACCTACCGCGATCAAAACCAGTTCAGCTAATGTACTCATCGTCTCTCTCCCTCCTTATACCTGTTCCTGATCAGAAGCTCCTGCACTCGGTTTTTCCTGTACAAAGTGCGGACTGACCACAGTGTGCACAGTCTCCGGATAAACATCCTGCCGGCTCTGCAAGCGGTTTGCCCTTTGCTTCCATCTTTTTACGGATGATATTCATTCCGGCTACAAGGAATGCCAGTACAAGGAATGCTCCCGGTGCCATGATGAAAATCGTGATCGGAGTAAATCCTTTGATTGCGGAAAGGAACGGAAGTCCAAAAAGGTTCCGGCACCAAGGGATCTCGGATCAGTCCGATGATAGTCAGACCCATGGTAAATCCAAGTCCCATACCAATTCCATCAAAAATAGATTCGATTTGGTCCATTCTTGGATGCATAGCTTTCTGCACGGCCAAGAATGATACAGTTTACAACGATCAGTGGAATATACACACCAAGGCCTTAGAAAGGCTTGGAAGATATGCCTGCATCAGAAACTGTACGACCGTAACAAGTGATGCAACAATCACGATATAGGCCGGCATACGCACGCCGTTTGGAATCACCTTACGGAACAGTGAAATCAAAAGGTTGGAAAATACCAGTACCACGTGGGGTAGAGAGTCCCATACCAAGTCCGTTGATCGCTGAAGATGTAACCGCAAGTGTCGGACACATACCAAGCATCAGGACAAAGGTAGGATTCTCTTTGATCACACCATTGTACAAACGTTCTACATACTTGTTCATTACTGAGCACCTCCTAACGCATTCTGGAAGTAATAGATGGCAGCATTACAGCCATTTGCCATTGCCTTTGAAGTAATGGTAGATCCGGTAATTGCCTCAATCTGATCATCCGATGCCGGTTTTTGTTTTACAACCGTAAACTTGTCTACCGTTTTGTTTTCAAACTGGCTGTAGAAATCTTCCTCTTCTGCTTTCATACCAAGTCCCGGCGTCTCGGAAATATCGGTAATCGAATATCCGTTAACGGTTCCATCATTCTTGATACCAACGGAAAATGTAATACTTCCCTGGCTTCCGTCTTTTGCGGTAACGGTAATGACATATCCCAGTGCATTGCCATCTTTATCTATGGCCTGCTCGACAGATCGTCAATCGTATCGTCATATCCTGCATCTGCAACCATTTTGTCTGCGGCATCCGCATCATACTCCTGCTGGTTGAACCCAGAGGCATCTGCAAACACTGCCTGATACGCTTCTTTTTTTGGTCTGCTCGTTGGCTTTGTCAATCGGAGTCTTTGTAATTCCATATACAGCTCCTAAAATCACGCCGATCACAAGGGTAAAGGCTGTCAAAACCAAAGCGTCATGTATAATCTGTTTATTCATTCTTCTTTTGCCTCCTTTGCCAGTCCAAAAGCTCTCGGAATTGTAAACTTCTCAATAATCGGTACTAAAATATTGCTCAGGATGATTGCAAAAGAAACACCCTCTGCATTTGCTCCGAAACAGCGGAAAATACCGGTTAACAGACCACAGCAGATACCGTAAATAATCTGACCGGCCGGTGTAATCGGTGAAGTCACATAATCGGTTGCCATAAAGAATGCACCAAGCATCAGACCACCACCGCACAGTTCTGCAACCCAGATAATTGGCATTCATCGGTTCCTTGCCAAAGATCAGCATAAATACCGCAAATGTAATCAGGTAAGCAGCCGGAATCCGTAATGTGATAACGCCCAGAAGAATCAGGATCATCGCACCAATCAGGATTGCGATCACGGATGTCTCACCGATGGTTCCCGGAATCTTTCCTGTCAGCATATCCATGACATTGACGGAAGAAAGTCCTTCATTTCTGATCATGGCAAGCGGTGTTGCCCCGGAATATGCCTCAAACTTAGAACTCTTGAAATTTGTCATGTCTGCGGCAAAATGCTATCAGTAAAAAGCATCTTGCACCCAGTGCCGGGTTCATAAAGTTCTGTCCCAGTCCGCCAAACATCATTTTAACAATAACGATGGCAAATACACTGCCAATCACAGCCTCCCACCATGGAAGTCCTGCCGGCAGGTTCAGTGCCAGAAGAAGTCCGGTGACAACCGCACTCAGATCCGGCAGGCTGTTTTTTTTATGTAACGATCTTATCAAAAAAATCCATTCGGAAGCCAGACAGCTTGCGATGGTAACTAAAATCAAAAGTAATGCATGCATTCCAAAATTCCAGATACCAAACAGGGTTGCCGGAAGCAACGCGATGATCACATACAGCATAACTCTGCTTGTGGAGTCCTTGGCACGCACATGTGGTGAAGACGAAACCTGATATTTCTCACTCACAACAATCCACCTCTTTCTCTTATTTTTTCTTTCTCTTATCTGCTAATACGAGTTTCTTCATTGTCTTGACGGACTGTGCGAGCTGTCTGCGTGCAGGGCATACAAAACTGCAGCTTCCGCACTCGATGCACTCTAATCCATGCCAGCGTTCAAACTCATCCTTTTGTCCGTGCTCACTGAACTTTGCAAGCCTGCTTGGAATCAGTTTTTCCGGACACGCTTCCACACACCGGCCACAGCTGATGCATGCGAGCGGTTCAAACTCTGCCACCTCATCTTTTCCAAGACATAACAGAGAAGAAGTCGTCTTTTGTGGTAGGAACATCCAGTCCAAAAATGGCAAAAATCCCATCATAGGACCGCCGGATACCAGTTTCTGTGGCTGTACTTTAAATCCTCCGGCAGCTTCCACCAGCTGCTCGTATGGTGTACCCCATACTGTACAAAAAGTTTGAGGGGGTGGTAATTGCGTCTCCGGTGATTGTAGCAATTCGCTTCATCACAGGAACTCCATCTTTTACTGCATGCTTGATTGCAATCATGGTTTCTACGTTGTCCACGATACAGCCTGCATCTGCAGGAAGCATTTTGGAATTGATTTCGCGTCCGGTCACTGCGTAGATTAGCTGACGCTCTCCTCCCTGCGGATACTTTGTCAGCAATTCACAGACCTCCATCCGTGGCTCATCCTTAATCAGTTCCTTCAGTTTTGCAATTGCATCCGGTTTGTTATTTTCGACGCCAAACACACCTTTTGCATGGTCAAACAGCTGCAGTATGATCTTCATACCTTGCAACCAGATCTTCCGGATTTTCGATCATTCTGCGGTAATCTGCAGTCAGATATGGCTCGCATTCTGCGCAGTTTGCAATAATATACTCGATTTTTTTCCGGCTCTTTCGGAGACAGTTTTACATGTGTCGGGAAACCTGCGCCTCCCATACCAACCACACCGGCCTCCTTAATTCGATCAATGATTTTCTCCCTGGATAAGGATGTCACATCATCCACCGGTGAATACTCACACTCCGTAAACTGATCGTCACTCTCGATTACAATGGAATTCACCATGTCACCGACTGCCACACGCCGTGGTTCAATTTTCTTCACTGTACCGGATACCGAAGAATAAATCGGAGAAGATACAAAGCCGCCGGCTTCTGCAATCTTTCTGCCCTTTCTTTACGCTATCCCCTACAGCGACAATTGGAGTGGCTGGTGCACCAATATGCTGTGACAATGGAAAAACCAGTTCTCCTTTGGGTAGAACTTCTTTGATTGGCGCATCCTTGGCAAGTTCTTTGCCTTCATAGGGATGTACGCCGCCTATAAATGTTTTCAAACCCATCCTTGTGCCCTCTTTCCTTATTTTTTTTTGTCTAAACCATATAGTTTATAACATAATTCACATTAAATTATAGCACTTTTTAACCATGTATGTAGTAAAATTTTTAATTTTTTCTGAATATTTTGTATTCTTTTTAATACAAAGAAACATGACGAAAAAATGAGATTTATGGTATAATCCAGACAAAATCCAAACGTTATATAAAGGAGAATTTATGAAAACGTTTCATGAAGAAATCCCCGATCTCTGTCAGGACGCTCTCACTGACCAGCTTTTTTTGATGAACACTCTATATTTTTTTGACATAGAAACTACTGGGTTTTCCCCTGCAAATTCCACGCTCTATATGATTGGATGTGCCAGACGCAAAAAGCAACCGGATCTGTATTGACCAGTTTTTGCTGAAAAACCGGAAGAAGAAGCTGAAATCCTCGCCGCATTTTTTTTTCAGATGCTGTCACCATATACCACCATCATTACGTTTAACGGTGTGGGATTCGACATTCCTTACCTGAAGGCAAAAGCAGACCATTATAAGATTCCGAACATTTTCGGGATTTTGAATACCTGGATATATTTAAATCGGTTTCTTCGATCAAATTTTTATTGAAACTGGAAAACTATAAGCAAAAAACCATAGAATCCTTTCTGGGTCTTAAAAGAGAAGACGAAAAGACGGGAGAGGATCTGATCCATGTATATTTCACGCATGTGAAACATCCGACAGAAGAAACGATGCATCTTCTTCGTATTCATAATTACGAAGATGTTCTGCACATGATTGATCTGCTCTCTGTTTTATCTTATCTGGAAGTATTAAACGGTCAGTACACCATCCTCTCCCACCGGATCGACCATTACCACACATATGACGGAACCGAAGGGGAGGAATGGATCATCACCATGCAAAACGACTATCCCGTTCCGCGCCAGCTTTCCTGTAAACAGGGATTGTTTTTTATCTGATGATCGGAAAAAACCGCACTTCTCTTCGTATTCCGGTCTACGAAGGTGAACTGCATTATTTTTATTCCAATTACAGGGATTACTATTATCTGAAAAAGAAGATATGGCAATACACAAAAGTGTTGCCTCATTTGTAGACAAAGAATACCGGGAAAATGCAAAAGCAAGTAACTGTTATACGCGCAAATCCGGCAAATTTCTTCCGCAATACAACAGTGTTATGCAACCGGAGTTCCGTAAAGAGTATAAGGATAAAATCAGTTATTTTGAGATGACGGATGATTTTTGTACCTCTGATATCATGTTGCGCCGCTATATTGATCACATCTTAAAAAATATGATGGGAAAAAAAATAATAATTTAAGACTGCAAAAATGCATGTTCTTATGTTTCAGGCATAAAAACATGCATTTTTATTGGTTTAAACATTCTTTTCAAAATAAAAACTGCTGAGTCTGTCAAATCCAAGTTCTTTATAATTTGGTAATCTGTTCTGTACTTCCGATAAATAAAACCCCATGACTCTTCAGTGACTGATGGAAGTTTTGATAAATCATATCTTTCGCATCATCTGTAAAATAGATAACCACATTTCTGCAAAGAATCATATCAAAATCCCTTGGATACGGATCTTTTAACAGATTATGTTCTTTAAATGTCACGCAACGCTTGATTTCATCCGAAATCTGAAATGATTTTCCGATCTGTTTAAAATACTTGCGTTTAAATTCCGGCGGCACATTTGCAATGCTCTTTTTCATTGTACAGACCAACCTGCGCTTTCTGAAGAACCTGTTTGTCCAGATCGGTTGCCGTAATATGAATGTTGGAAAGCGGAATATGTTTGGATAATGCCATGACAAGAGAATACGGTTCATCTCCTGTCGAACAGGCTGCACTCCACACATGCAGATTTTTTTCCATGCTGTTTGATAAGTTTCGGAATAACATTCTCATCCATCAGCTTCCACTGATCCGGATTACGGTAAAACTCAGAGACATTGATTGTAAGAAAATTGACAAATGCCTCAAATTTGTCCTTGTCTGTCTTCAGCACACGGATATACTCATCATAATTGCTACAACCATGCTTTGTCGCAATCGTATCAATTCGTCTGCGCATCTGTTTTTCTTTGTAATAATTCAGATCGATTTTTGTCAGAGCATAGACGTCTTTTTTGAATTTTTCATAATTGTCAAACATAGACTTTTACCCCCCTATAAACAATAAGAAGCTGCCCGAAGGCAACTTCTTACCTATGAAAATTTACAGTGAATTATTCCTCTGTCTCAGCATCTTCAGCCGGAGCTGCAAGAGCCTTAATGCTTAAGCTAATCTTCTTTTCTTCTTCGTTGAAGTCTACGATCTTTGCTTCAACTTCCTGACCAATCTTTAATACATCAGAAGGCTTCTCTACGTGTTCCTGGGAGATCTGTGATACGTGAAGTAATGCATCAACACCAGGAGCAAGCTCTACGAATGCGCCGAAGTCTGTCATACGTGCAACTCTTCCCTCTACCACGTTGCCTACTGCATACTTCTCAGCAGCACCATTCCAAGGATTCTCATCCTCAAATTTCATGCTGAGTGCAATCTTGGTATCTGTAATATTCTTGATAAATACGCGAACTTTCTGTCCAACAGTAAATACTTTCTTCGGATTCTCAACTCTGCCCCATGACATCTCTGAGATATGAAGTAATCCGTCTACTCCGCCCAGGTCAATGAATGCGCCGAAGTCTGTCACGTTCTTAACAGTTCCTTCGATTACATCGCCGACTTTGATCTTTGCAAACAGTTCTTTCTGAAGCTCTGCCTTCTTTGCAAGTAATAAAGTCTTGCGGTTACCAATGATTCTTCTCTTTCTAGGATCAAACTCTGTGATAACAAACTCGATTTCCTGATCCTTGAACTTGCTTAAGTCTTTCTCATAGCTGTCAGATACAAGGCTGGCCGGGATAAATACTCTTGTCTCATCTACATTGACACATACACCACCGGTAAGTACCTGGCTGACTTTTGCCTTTAAAAATTTCCTGATTTTCGAATGCTTCCTCTAATCTCTTGTTTCCCTTCTCTGCTGCGAGACGCTTGTAAGAAAGGAGAACCTGTCCCTCACCATCGTTTACTTTTACAACTTTGGCTTCTAAGGTATCGCCGGCTTTTACGACTGTAGTAAGGTCTACATTTGGCTCGTTTGTATATTCATTACGTGTAATGATTCCATCTGATTTGTAGCCGATATTCAGGATGATTTCATCTGGCTTAACATCAATAACGGTACCCTCTACCACTTCTCCATTTCTTATTGTTTTTAAAGATTCTTCCAACATTTGTTCAAAAGCTCATTTCTGACATTCTTTTGAAACCTCCTCGATGATATTGTTTGGGGTTGAAGCCCCTGCGGTAATACCTACGTTATTGATGGATTGTATCTGATGATAATCCATATCTTTACTCGTTTGTATATAGTAAGTATTTGCACATTCCTTTTTAGATATTTCATACAATTTTTTGCGTATTGGAGCTATGCTTGTCACCAATGACAATCATGAGATCCGACTCCGCAGCAATTTTGCGTGCTTCCGTCTGTCTTTCCTCCGTTGCATTGCAGATTGTATCTAAAACACTTATATCATAACCTTTTTTTCTTTATAATTTCAACTAATTCTTGAAATTTATTGTAGTTAAATGTCGTCTGTGCCACCAGACAGACTTTTTCTCCCTCTTTTAACGGTAATTTTTCAATATCTTCCTGACTTGTGACCGTATAGGCAGGCTGTCCTTCCACCCATCCGAGAATTCCTTCCACTTCCGGGTGATGTTCGTTTCCGGCAATCACAATTCGGTACCCTTCTTTGCTGTACTTCTCCACAAGCCGGTGAATTTTCAGGACAAACGGACAGGTTGCATCCAGCACTTCAAATCCGCATGCCTTCATTGCTTCATGTTCTCTGCGGCTGATACCGTGTGAACGGATGATAATCTTTCCTTTTGGAAGATTCTCAAGTTCTTTGAGCTCCCTGACCACATGAACTCCACGCTGTTTAAGATTCCCTGACTACTTCTTCATTGTGAATGATCTACCCATACGTATATACCGGAACTTTTTGCCTCTTCTGCTTCCTGATATACCATATTTACTGCCCGTTTCACGCCGAAGCAATACCCGGCACTTTTTGCAATCGTCAGCTTCATTTTTGTCTATTCCGCCTTCTTGATTATTTTTTTTCATTTCTTCAACAACGCCGTCAATATCCAGATCCGATGAGTCTAAAAGGACAGCATCCTCCGCCTGTTTTAACGGAGAAGTTTCCCGGTGCATATCCCGGTAATCGCGCTCAATAATATCTTTTTCTATCGCATCCATATCACAGGATACACCTTTTGCTGTCAACTCATCAAAGCGGCGCTTTGCCCGCACTTTCGAGCTTGCAGTGAGATAAATTTTTACATTGGCATCCGGAAGGACAACCGTACCGATATCTCTTCCGTCCATAATCACATTTTCCTTTGCGGCAAGCTGCCTCTGCAATTCTACCAGTTTTGTACGAACCACTGGATAAACACTGGTCGCGCTGGCCATGTTGCCGACTTCCTCTTTCCGGATAACGCCGTTTACGTTCTCTTTGTTTAAGATCACCTGCTGTTCTCCGCCCGTATACTGAATGGTCACGTCAACCTTCGGGCAGGCTGCCGCAATCGCCTGCTCATCGGAAGCATCGATATGATTCTGTAAAAAATAATATGCCATCGCGCGGTACATTGCACCGGTATCCACATACACATACCCCAGATCCGCCGCAAGTTTTTTGGCGATTGTACTTTTTCCGGCTCCTGCCGGTCCATCAATTGCAATATTAAATGCCATTTTCTATTCTCCTTTAAAATAAATTATTTATCTTTGAAATTACAAAACGGATATTCCCGCCAGGTGCCAGGTGTCCGGTGGACCAGGCAATCTGAAGGTTAAAGCCTCCGGTCACCGCATCCAGATCCAGCACCTCGCCGCAGAAATACAATCCCGGCACAAGCTTTGATTCCATCGTGGAAGGATTGATATCTTTCACGGAAACACCGCCCTTTGTTATAATTGCCTCTTTAAAATCGCGAAGCCCTGTAATTGTAAGCGGCATATTTTTTAAACAGATGTAACAGATTCTGTCTCTGTTCCCTGGATATTTCATTCACCTTTGTATCCGGATCAATGCCTGATAACGCAATCATAACGGGTATCATTTTTGCCGGGAGCAAATGCCCCAGAGAATTTTTAAACTGCTTATTTTTTTCATTTCATCAAATTCCCTTAAGATCCGGTGATCAAGCTGTTCCACATCCAGTGCCGGTTTCAGATCAATCGTCATGGAAAGCTCCTGGTCAAATGCTTTTGCCGGGATACATCCGCTTGCCGACAATACCAGCGGACCGCTGACGCCGAAATGCGTAAAAAGCATCTCTCCAAAATCCTCATACAGTTTTTTTTTTCTTTCCCCGGGTAACCGACATACGGACATTGCGCAGCGAAAGGCCCTGCAGATCCCTGACCCACGGTTCTTTCATTTCCATCGGAACCAGTGCCGGAGTCGGCGATACCATCTTATGTCCGCTCTCTTCTGCCATGCGGTAACCGTCCCCCGTTGCCCCTGTTGAAGGATAGGAAATTCCTCCGGTTGCAACAATCACTGCGTCCGCATGCATTTTTGTATGATCAGCCAGCTCAACACCGGTAACACGCTTTTCTTCATCCCTCTTTTCAAGCAGCAGACGCTTTACCTTTGTATGCAGGAATACTTCCACATGCTGCCCCCGCAATGCGGTGGATAACGCCGCAATCACATCGGAAGAATGATCCGACACGGGAAATACCCGGTTCCCACGCTCTGTTTTTGTAGGCATTCCATGACTCTCAAAAAAAAGAAACCACCTGCTCATTGTCATAGGAGTAAAAAAAAGCACTGTATAAAAATTTACGGTTGCTGCTGACTACATTGGCAAACAGCTGTTCCATATCACTGGCATTCGTCAGATTGCAGCGCCCTTTTTTTCCCGTAATAAACAGCTTTTTTCCCGAGTTTTTTCATTCTGTTCTAAAAGCGTCACTGCATGTCCGCTCTCCGCTGCCGCATACGCAGCCATCATTCCCGCCATTCCTCCACCGATCACGATTACTTTACTCATTATCGATATCCCCCTAATTTTGCATAATGTACCTTAATCGAATCATCGATATAATTGATCTCATCGTTTTCATATACCTGATACTCATCCCAGATGTCTTCTAACATCGTCAGTGTTCCCGCCACTTCTTTCTGTTTCTTCATGCACAGAGCCACTACCAGCGCATTGATAACGGAAAGCGGTGCGACAAGGGAATCCACAACGGATGCCATGTCACTGTCCGCAATGAGATTGCAGGAAGAATAGAGGTTCATGGGGGAATGGACGCTGTCGGTGAGTGTGATTACTCTTCGCACTCCGGTTATTCGCAAATTCCATCGCCTTTAAAGTACGCATGGAATATCATTGGAAAACTGATTCCGATAATAACGTCATTTTCCCCGATTCTTACCATCTGTTCAAACAGTTCACTCGAACTGTTTGTCGTAAGCAGACGCACATTATCAAACATCAGATTCAGATAAAATCCGAGAAAACTTGCAAGCGGCGCACAGCTTCTGATCCCGACAATATAAATATTTTTTGCCTCAAGGATTGTCGAGACGGCCACCTCAAACGCACTGTGATCAATTTTTTCCAGTGTCGTTTTAATCTTGTCCGCGTCTGCCGATAAAACTGTCTCTAAAATCTTCGACTGACTGATTCTTCCGTAGGTTACCTCCATGCGCTGTACGGAGTTTAATTTATTGCGCACCAGTTCTTCTAAGGCACGCTGAAATTCCGGATATCCTTTATATCCAAGATATGTTGCGAAACGTACAACGGTCGACTCACTGACACCAACCGTCTCCCCCATCTTTGCGGCCGTTAAAAATACCGCTTTATCATAATTATCTGTAATGTAAGTTGCAAGCATTTTCTGTCCCTTGCTCATCGAACTGTAACAATTATTAATCCGGTTTAACAGATCATTGGTATTTGACATCATATTCTCCTCTTTATCCCATAAAAGCTGTGCCACAAACAGCACTTTTGATTGTATCACTTTAACCGGAAAATGCAAGATTTCATGCAAAAAGAATTTTCCCATCAAAAAAGACGCACCAGATCTGATGCGTCTTTTTTCGTAAAACCGGATATGACTATACCGGATATGCTCCGTTCTTAGTATCAGCAGTCTTTGCGTATACGCCTTTCTGCTGTGCCTCACGATATTTGAAGAAGTCTGTGGCAACCTGTGGGAATAAAGCATATGTTAATACATCTTCATCCTGCTGTTTCCACTGTTTCATCTCAGCTTCGATCTTGTCTAATTCAGGTTCAAGAAGATCTGCCGGACGACAGGTGATTGCATTATTTTTATCATCACCGAGAACCTTGTCAACAACCTCTGGATTGAAAGGTTTTACAGTCTGACCATATTTTACCAAGTAAAACGTCTTTTGTCTCTTTTGTAGCAACTTTGTAACGTTCACCCATCAATACGTTAAATACTGCCTGCGTACCAACGATCTGTGAAGAAGGAGTTACAAGAGGTGGCTCACCAAGGTCTTTACGAACACGAGGTACTTCAGCCAGTACTTCTTCGTATTTATCTTCCTGTCCCTGCTCTTTTAACTGGGAAACCATGTTGGATAACATACCGCCCGGTACCTGATATAATAATGTCTTAATATTAACGCCAAGCACTTTTGTATTCATCAGACCGCTCTCTAATGCTTCCTCTCTCATTGGTCTGAAGTAATCAGCGATCTCTGCAAGTAAGTTCTGGTCTAAACCGGTATCAAATTCTGTTCCCTTGAATGCCTCTACCATAACTTCTGTTGCAGGCTGGCTTGTTCCCATAGAGAAAGGAGAGATTGCAGTATCAATGATATCGCATCCTGCCTCTACTGCTTTCATGTATGTCATGGAAGCAACACCGGAAGTATAGTGTGTATGAAGTTCGATTGGAAGGCTGGTTGAAGATTTCAATGCCTGAACAGTTCTGTTGCTTTATGAGGAACTAACAGACCGGCCATATCTTTGATACATAAAGAATTAGCTCCCATATCCTCTACTCTCTTAGCCATATCCATCCAGTATTCCAGTGTATATGCATCACCTAATGTATAAGATAATGCAACCTGTGCATGTCCGTTCTCTTTATTGCAGGCTGTAACTGCTGTCTGAAGATTACGGATATCGTTTAAACAGTCAAAAATACGGATAATATCAATACCGTTTGCGATAGATTTCTGTACAAAATACTCTACAACATCATCTGCGTAAGGACGGTATCCCAAGATATTCTGTCCACGGAATAACATCTGTAATTTAGTTTTTTTGAATCCATCTCTTAATTTACGAAGACGCTCCCATGGATCTTCTTTTAAGAAACGAAGGGATGCATCGAATGTAGCACCACCCCAGCACTCAACAGCGTTGTATCCGACTTTATCCATTTTATCAACGATCGGAAGCATCTGTTCTGTTGTCATACGTGTTGCGATCAGGGACTGATGCGCATCACGCAGAACGGTTTCTGTTATTTTTAAAGGTTTTTTAACAACTTCTGCCATGATTTTCTATTCCTCCTAAATTCCAAAGATTGCCATGAATACACCGGCTGCTACTGCAGTACCGATAACACCGGCAACGTTTGGTCCCATTGCATGCATAAGTAAAAAGTTTGTCGGGTCTTCTTCTGCTCCGACTTTCTGAGATACACGGGCTGCCATTGGAACGGCAGAAACACCTGCAGAACCAATCAGTGGATTGATCTTGCCCCTTGTGATCCAGCATAATAATTTACCAAATAATACACCGGCCGCAGTACCGAACATGAATGCTACAAGACCTAAGGAACAACGATCTTTTAAGGTGCTTGCATTTAAGAATGCCTCTGCACTTGTGGAAGCACCAACAGATTTACCGAGTAAAATTACTACGATATACATAACGCATTGGATGCTGTCTCAGATAACTGGCGGACAACTCCGGATTCACGGAACAAATTACCGACCATTAACATACCAACCAATGGAGCCGTTGTAGGAAGGATCAGACATACCACGATTGTAACTACGATAGGAAATAAAATCCTCTCCAGCTTTGATACCGGACGAAGGTTCTCCATCTTGATTGCACGCTCTTTTTCTTGGTTGTAAACAGTTTTTCATGATAGGTGGCTGAATAATCGGAACAAGTGCCATGTAGGAATACGCTGCCACTGCGATCGGTCCCATCAGACCGGTCTGTCCCAATTTACCAGCCAAGGAAGATAGAGGTCGGGCCATCTGCTCCACCGATGATAGATACGGCAGCGGCAGCCTTGTCATTAAATCCAATATAATTGCAAGGAAGTATGCGCTGAAAGATACCAAACTGTGCGGCAGCTCCCATAAGGAAACTGACCGGGTTTGCAATCAGGACCAAAGTCTGTCATGGCACCTACTGCCATGAAGATCAGAGATGGTAAAATAGACCACTCATCCAATGTGTAAAAGTAATAAAGTAAAACCGCCCACGCCGTTGCTGGTCTGTTCCGGGCTTGCGATGATATCCGGATAAATATTTACCAGGAGCATACCAAAAGCGATCGGAACCAACAGTAATGGCTCAAAACCTTTCTTAATCGCAAGATACAGGAAAATAAATGCCACTAAAATCATAACATAATTTCCCCAGGTCAGATTAAAAAAGGCTGTCTGATGCAGGAGGTTCGATAATGTTTCACCTACATAACTCACAGTGTTTTCCTCCTTGGATTAGTTTAATGTAGCGAGTAATGCACCAGATTCTACTGCATCACCTACTGCTACATCGATACTTGCAACTGTTCCGTCTTCCGGAGCAACGACTGGTGTCTCCATCTTCATGATCTCAAGAACCAGGACGGCATCTCCCTTCTTTACAGCATCGCCGACTTTCTTCTCAATCTTGAATACTTTTCCTGCTGCTCCGGCTTCAATCTTAACGCTTCCTGCTCCTGCTGAAGCAGCTGGTGCTGCTGCGGCTGCTGGTGCTGCAGCTGGCTTTGCAGCTGTACGTCTCGGTGCTGCTGCGCCGGATGTGCTTCCGTTCTCTTCTACGGTAACATCATAAACATTTCCATTTACTGTAATTGTATAATTCTTCATGAATATGTTCCTCCTAAATTTTCTTTCTATCCTATCTACGATTGATGGAACGAACTACGAAATCACTGGTAGAAGTTCCGGTACTTGCAGCGATTGCGGCTGCAATAACTGCGATAAGTTCAGTATCATCTGTCTGTGCTGCAACAGGGGCGGGTGCCGGTGCTGCGGCTGGTGTCTCTTCCTGCTGTGGAGCCTGTCCGGCTGCTTTGGCAGCTTTCTTTTTCTCCAGATAAGGGGAAGATCTTAAAGCAGGAAATAAGAAGACTGATCAGAATCAATACAGCAAATACAACTGCCATAGAAATTACAGTATTCAGTCCTGCCTTTTCCATTTTCTCACCGAGTGTATAAATCGGATCTACCGAAATGCCGGTAACATCCATGGAATAGTAATCATATACTACTTCGAAATTCACATCTTTCTTCGCGAACTTGATGGTCATATCTGTGGTAAGTGTCTTACCGGATTTGGTAACCTTAAAAGTATCGTCTTCGATCTTTTCATTTTACCAAACTCATCCAAAGTATCCTGCCACTTTGCAGCTGCCTCAATCTGTGCCTCTGTGACACCGTAGCTTGAAGTAAGCTGATCCTTTACATCGTCCGGAAGAGTATCTGCTGTCAGTTTGTTTTCTTTGAACAACTGAGCCAGACTCTGTACCATGCCCGCATTGGTATCCATTTCAGACTGAAGATCTGAATAGGACTTTCCATTGTAATCCACGGTAGTCGGGTCTGTTCCACATGCACCAAGCATCAGAACCATCAGGATCATGCAAAGTGCAAAAGCAATTCTCTTTTTCATAAAACTTCACCTTTCTACTTGGTACCGTGTTTCTTTTTCTGGCTCGCTTACATACTTTGTATAAAGCATTTCAAAAGCAGCTACAAGGTATTTTCTGGTATCTGCCGGATCAATCAGACGATCCACATATCCTCTTGCAGCAGCAGATGCGGCAGAATCCTGAAGTTTTTCATAATCAGCAGCTTTCTGCTTGATCTCAGTTGCACCAGCTTCCGGATACATAATCTTTGCAGCCAGGTAGAATCCATCGCACCGATCTTTGCTCCGCTCCATGCGTATACAAGATCTGCTCCGACAGACTTGGAATTCATAAATACATAAGCACTTCCATAAGCTTCTCCTGTGATCAGGTTTACCTTTGCACAGGTTGCATTGAAAACGCGTAAGTCATTCTCGCAAGTGCCTTTGCAAGTTTCTTCTCAGAGCACATGCAGTTTTTCAATCCATTCACATTTGTAATGGTAAGTACCGGGATTGAGAATGCATCACAGAACTGAACAAATTCAGCAGCTGCCTTGTTGCATCCCTGCGCGGTCAGGGACTTGTCAAAACTCTCTGCTTTCTTGCCTTCTGCATCATATACTTCGCTGCAGTTTGCCACAGCACCGACTGTCATTCCGTTTAACTTGATCAGTCCGGTTACCATATTCCTAGCATAATCTGCCTTTGTCTCGAAGAATACGTTATTATCTGAAATCTGGGATAACAGATATCTCGGATCTCCCTTCATATTCTCCATACTCTCTCGCAGGCACGATTTAAATCATCTTCACAGTCATCTGTATAGACATCTCCCTCATTGTTGCTTGGAAGCATACATACAAGCTGACGAATCTGCTCCATGATTTCATCTTCTGAACCAACGAAATCCACACATCCGTTGTTTTCACTCTGGAATGCTGCGCTGGCTGTATCACATTTTTCTGTGTTATTGCCTTCGATTGCATCCGGAGCATTTACAAACATGCGTCCTTTCTTCTCTTCAATGAACGCGAAATCGCAAAGTGCCGGGACAACGGAAAGGCCGCCGCCACAATTGCCAAATACACCACAAATCTGAGGTACAAGACCGGAAGCTGCTACTTCCTTCGCATAAATAGTTCCAAACCCATCCAATGCATCAACCGACTCCTGAAGACGAATGCCGCCACAGTCAATCAGACCGATCACCGGTGCGCCCATCTTCATTGCCATATCATAAATGTTCGCAATCTTCTTTGCATGCATCTCACCGATTGTTCCGTTTAATACGGATGCATCCTGGCTGTAAACATATACCAGATTGCCATCGATCAGTCCATGACCGATTACAACGCCATCTGAAGGGGTCTTTGCAGCGGTAAGATTAAAATCTGTGCTACGTGCTGTTACAAGAGAACCGATTTCCATAAAACTGTTCTCATCGACTAACTTGGTAATACGCTGCATTGCCAAGGCTATCATTACTACTACTCATTTTATGCCCTCCATCTATAAAAAATAAAAATTTCCGCTAGTTTGTATTGTATCTCATTTCCCAATTCTTTTCAACATAATTTGTTAATTTTTTTCACTAATTCTTTGTGACTAATTTCCTATTTGCCCAACAGTGCCTCTTTCCACATAATTTGAAAAAACTTTTCAGGAGACCATTTTTTTACGGAAACCTCTGCTTTAATTTTTCCGGAGTAAATTTCCCTGCCGTTCATACAGTAGGAAACACGTCCAAGCGTCTGCCCTTTTTTTGACCGGAAGGCTTATCGGATCAGACCATACTTTCTTTATTTCAGCGGTATCCCCGTCTTTTTTCAAAAACGTCAGTTTTGTGATATCCGTATCAACATAAACCGGCAGTTTGGCATGGGTAGCCCATTCCTCGAGTGTTTCTTTCCGACAGCCCTGCGCAATCTCTATATCCGGCAGCTCCATGGATGCTTCCGATCCCCGATACAAATGAATAGGCATCCATTCCGTATTGAAACAGTGTCTTTGCATCCACCACTTATAATTTTTGTGGTTCGGCCAGCCGCAGGCAAGAAGTGCGATTGCATAATGTCCCCCCTTCTTCAAGTGCAGCCACGTAGCAATATCCGGCTTTGGATGTATATCCGGTTTTTCCGGTAATCACATGATCCATCATATCCAGCAGGGCATTTTTATTGGAAACAGCATATCCGGTTCCCTCCAGACTCTGAAATGTATGTGACCGGGTCTGCGTCACTTCCAGAAACTGCTTGCTTACCGGAGACTTCCATGCGCAATAACTCATAATCCTGCACAGATCATATGCTGTGGTATGGTGTTCCCCTGCTCATCCTTCGCATCCAGTCCGTTCGGTGTCACAAAATGGCTGTCGGTGCACCCGATCTTCTTTGTTTTTTTCATTCATAAGTGCTGCAAATTTTTTTCCGCAGATCCCGCCACATGTTCTGCGATTGCATATGCACAGTCATTATAGGATTCCAGCATCAGCCCATACCACAGATCCTGCATATAGAACTGTTCTCCTTTTTTTCGCCCCGAGATGTACCTTCGGCTGTGATGCCGCTTTTGCGCTGAATGTGACCACTTCATCGGGCTTACATTGTTCCATCGCCACGATACAGGTCAGAATTTTTGTGGTACTTGCATTCGGCAGTGCTGTCTGTGCCTCTTTTTCCATACAAAAGGCGCCCACTGTCACCATCCACCATGGCGCAGGATTTTGAATACAGTGTCTGCGCTTCGGGTTCTTTTTTGCTTTTCTGCCAAAACCGGTTCGCTCATCAGACATCCGATTACCAGCAACAGACTTACTATTTTTTTGTGCAGATTCTTTTTTGAAACATAAAAAAATAACCATATACATTTTTATTCTATGTATATGATTATTCCTGCTTCTTTTATACGTCCAGTTTCACATGCATCTCTTCTTCTGCTTCCTGCTTAAACTCTTCCACCTGTACCGGACTGAGTACCGGCAGATCATCGATTGAATGTACGCCGAAACTGCGCAAAAATTCTTCTGTTGTTCCGAAAAGTAACGGACGCCCCGGTGCATCAAGTCTTCCAAGTTCACACACCAGATGATATTCCACCAGTTTGTTTACCGCATGATCCGATGACACGCCACGTATTTTTTCTATTTCCATCTTTGTCACCGGCTGCTTATATGCAATAATGGAAAGCGTCTCCAAAAGAACATCGGTTAAAACCCGACGTTTGGGCTGCTTTTTGCAATTTTAATCAGATACTCGTAAATTTCGGGTCTGGTGCACATCTGGTAGGCTCCATCCAGCTCCGTGATGGTAACGCCGCGTTTCTGTTCTTCCCACTCATTTCTCATTTCATCGATCAGTTCCTTTTTTTTTCTTCTGATCAAGTCCAAGAGCTCCTGCAATTTTTTCCAGTTCTACGGATTCTCCCATAGAAAACAAAATTCCTTCTATAATTGCCTTGTATTTTTTTCTTCCATATTTTTTTTTCGTCCATCCTGCAATACATGATAATCTATGCTGCAACTTTCGAATCAATCTGGATATCATCAAAAATATGTTCCTGCGAAATCCGTATCGTTCCCATTTTCATCAGCTCCAGAATCGCAAGAAACGTAACGATCACTTCCACTTTCGATGACTGTGCCGTCAAAAGTCCCCGGAAACTGAAGTGCCTGTGTCCGGCCGCATATTTTTTTTCAGATCCTCCATCTTGTCTTCCAGTGATACCTCTTTTTTTTTCAATCTTTCCGAACTTTGACCGCAGAGGATCAATTTTATCCTGCTGTTTTTTCATAATGCTCTCAAAAATTTCATGCAGACGTGAAAGCGTAATGTCCGACATCAGTTCGTGGATGTCAACCGGCGGCTCATACGCACGCACTTCCTCCGGAATCGTCGGCTTCTTATACATAACACGACCGGCATCCATCTGCCGGTCTTTTTTAGTTCATACGCCATACATTTGTACATCTTGTATTCCAGAAGGCTGCTGTACCAGCTCCGCACGCGGATCCTCTTCTTCCTCTTCGCTGTCCGGATTCGATGGGAGAAGCATGCGTGATTTGATATCGATCAGCGTTGCTGCCATAACAAGGAACTCACTGAGTACCTCCAGATCCTGTCGTTTCATTTCCCGGATATACTCCATATACTGATTCGTGATCTCCACAATCGGAATATCATAGATATTTACTTTATTCTTCTCGAGCAAGTGCAAAAGCAGATCTAAAGGTCCCTCAAATACCTGCAGTTTTACGGTCATTTCCATCCCTCTCGTCCTTTCTGTCATAATCTATATTTTATCTTTATGTTGTAGAAAATGCAAGGACAAATTACTATATTTAGTGTTTTACAGAAGGGGTGCAAACAATTTTAATGCCCCCATAAATGTACGCACAAGAAACGACTTCTTTTGAAATTCCTCCAGGGTCACTTCGTGGCTTTCCGCAAATGTTTTTAACGCATCTTCTTTTACCTGCAAAACTGCCCGGGTACGATACATCCAGACGCCACATTCAAAATGCAGACACAGACTGCGGTAATCCATATTTACCGTTCCCACGGTTGCCTGTACATCATCCGACACAAAACATTTTGCATGGATAAAACCTGGCGTATAGGTGTATATTTTCACTCCGTTTTTGATCAGATACGGGAAATTCGACTGTGTCAGGAAATACACCAGTTTCTTATCCGGAATTCCCGGTACAACCAGACGCACATCCACTCCGGATTTTGCCGCATTTACAAGTGCCGTGCGCATCTCACCCGATGATCAGATACGGAGTAAAGATGTAAAGATATTTTTTTGCCCTGCTGATCATATTCAGATATACATTTTCGCCGACATCTTCGTGATCCAGTGGAGAATCGGTATACGGCTGGACGAATCCTTTTTCATCTGCATGGATTTTTTTTCCTGCAACCTGTGTTTTTTTCCATGGAAGTTGCCCGATAAAATGTATAATCACTTTCTATTTTCAAAAAATATAATCCCACAGTTCCAAGAACATGCTTGTAAAACTCCAGACACATTCTCCGGTCAGACGGATTGCCGCATCCTTCCAATACCCAAAACGCACTCTGGCATTGATATACTCATCCGCCAGGTTCATTTCCCCGGTATAGGCAACCTTTTCCGTCAATCACCGTGATCTTCCGGTGATCCCGGTTATTCTGGATAATTGACATCAGTGGGCGAAATGGCTGGAAACAGGCACATTTGATTCCCTTTTTTCCTGCAGATAACAATAATATTTATTCGGCAGTGTCTGGATACATCCGATTCCATCGTACATAAATCGTACATCCACACCCTCTTTTACTTTCTGTGCCAGAATTTCAACAATTGCATCCAGCATCTTTCCAGGCTCTGCAATAAAATACTCCAGAAAGATATAAGATTTTGCTGTTTTTAAATCTTCCAGAAACTGCGGATACATCTCTTCTCCGCAGCAATAATACTGTGTATCCGCCTCCCTGTACACCGGATACCCCGCATAACGGGTAAGATACTGCGCCTGCTGTCCGGCAGAATCATCCTCTGCCCTTAAAGCAGACATCACATCATCAGAAGGAGAACTGTATGCCCGTATCCTGCTGCTGACCACGTCCATCTTCATACGTTTCTGTTTTGTCAGTCCCGGACGGCCAAATAGATAGTATGCCGGAATTCCGAACAGAGGAAGTGCCAGTATCAGAAAAATCCAGGAAGTTTTATATGTGGAACGCATATCCCTGCTGGAGACAAACAATGCAAGCACAATGGATGCAATTTTAAACAATGCATCTACCATGGAACTGTATACGGTCGCACTGTACAACAGATAGACAAACCAGCTGAACTGCAATATAATAATCAATCCTCCAAGGACAAGTTTACTGAAGAGTTTATTTAATATTCGTTTCATCTGTCTCCTCCTTTGGTTCTCATAAAATGTCACCGACAGGCTTTTTAGAGAGTATTTTTATACCAATGCCAGCAAATTATCAACATCAAGAACGCCCCACGCCATGGACATTCCCGTTTCTTTCCGCGCCGATTCATATAATTTCAGTTTCAGTTCTTCCGGCCGCAGCTTTGGATTTTTCTGTAATGCAAGTGCCAGTGCCCCGCATACGACAGGGGTTGCCATAGAGGTACCACTTTTTCTGGAATATAGTGCTCCGTGATGATCCAGACTTACAATATTCGTCCCCCGGCGCTAAAATTTCCGGCTTCATAATACAGCATCCGGTCGGATACTGCCACTGTAGCCACCACGCCTTTCCCCGGAGAACTCCGGTCATCACTTGCCCCCACCGTAATCACTTTTCTCGAAATACCGGGAGCCGTGACTGTCCCGGCTCCCGGTAATTATTTCCGGCCGCTGTGACAACCGTCACGCCATCATCCCACAGCTGTTCTAAAAAGTTCCATAATCTGCTTCTGCTCACGGTCGAGTGCCCCGGAAGAAATCCTACGGAAAAATTCAGAATCCGGATTCCCAGTTCTTTATGATGTGCAAGCACCCATTGCAGGCCACGAATCACCCGCTCCGTCTGTCCTCCTCCATCCTTCCCGAGGACTTTCAGCGCAATCAGCTGTGCCTGCGGTGCCATTCCTTTCATTCTGCCATTCGCACACAAAATTCCGCCAACATGTGTTCCGTGTCCATTGTCATCATAACAGGCTCGTTTCATTGACACAAAATCCAGAAATCCAACCACATTCTGCCGCAGATCCGGATGCAGATAAACGCCTGTGTCCAGTGTCACCACCCGGATATTTTTTCCCGTGTAACCCATACGATATACATCCTCTGCATGTACAAGCTGTTTGACACGATTCATATTTCAACTCCGAACTTTTCGAATCATCGCCTTTTTCTTTCATGGTATGAAAAAAGAGTGCGCATGGTGCGGCTATCCTGAAGTACATCTTTCATGGATCTTAATTCTGTACGGTATTTTTTTATTTCTGATCTGCCGGAACGTCCTTTTTAATGGAAAAACTGATTCTTCCCATCTTGTCCTTTCCAAGACAGACAACTTTCACAACATCTCCAAGTGTCAGTACATCCTCGACATGCTCAATGCGTTCCTTGGCAATCTTTGAAATGTGAACCATACCTTCCTTACCAGGTGCGAACTCGATGAATGCACCGAATTCTTTGATGCTGACAACAGTTCCGGTGAAGATCTGGCCTTCCTCAAAATCAGTTGTGATGATTTTTATCATATCAATGGCCTTTGCGATTGCCTCCTTGTCTGTTCCACAGACAGAAACTGCGCCATCATCTGTGATATCGATCTTAACGCCTGTACGGGCAATGATCTCATTGATCGTCTTACCCTTCTGTCCCACAACATCTCCAATTTTATTCGGATCAATGGTGATCTGTTCAATCTTCGGTGCCCACTGATTTACTTCTTTTCGTGGCTCTGCAATTGCCTTGCTCATAACTTCATCCATAATGTAGACGCGTGCCTCACGGGTACGGGCAATGGCTTCTTCTACGATCGGACGGGTCAGGCCATGGATCTTAATATCCATCTGGATGGCGGTAATACCCTTGGTCGTACCGGTTACCTTAAAGTCCATATCTCCGAAGAAGTCCTCCAGACCCTGGATATCGGTCAGAACAATGAAATCGTCATCAGTATCGCCGGTTACCAGACCACAGGAAATACCTGCTACCATCTTCTTGATGGGTACGCCTGCATGCCATCAGGGACATGCAGGAAGCACAGGTCGATGCCATGGAGGTAGATCCGTTCGACTCGAAAGTCTCGGACACTGCACGGATGGCATATGGGGAACTCCTCCACAGAAGGAAGAACCGGAAGTAATGCACGCTCTGCAAGCGCACCGTGACCGATCTCACGGCGTCCCGGTCCTCTGCTTGGCTTTGTCTCTCCAACAGAATAGGACGGGAAGTTGTAATGGTGCATATATCTCTTGGATGTCTCGTTCTCATCCAGTCCATCGATCTTCTGTACTTCAGATAAGCGGTGCAAGTGTCACCACATCGCAGATCTGTGTCTGTCCACGTGTAAACATCGCAGAGCCGTGTACTCTCGGGATCAGATCCACCTCTGCTGCCAGCGGACGGATCTGGTTGATGGCACGTCCATCCGGACGCTTATGATCCTTTAAGATCATCTTGCGGACAGTCTTCTTCTGATACTGGTAAACTGCCTCGCCCAGAACAGCAAGCCACTCCTCATTGTCTGCGAAAGCCTCTGCAAATTTATCTGTGATTTCACGGATATTCTCTTCTCTCTTCTGTTTCTCGTCTGTAAATACAGCCTCTTCCATCTGCTCCGGAGTGACGATTTCCCGCATAGCTGCAAACATCTCATCCGGAATTGCGCAGCTTGTATACGCATGCTTCGGTTTGCCAACCTCTTCCCGGATCTTATTGATAAATGCAATGACTGTCTGGTTTACATCATGGCACTTGTAGATCGCCTCGATCATCTTGTCCTCCGGGATCTCATTGGCGCCTGCCTCGATCATGATCACCTTTGTTGCTGTAGATGCAACCGTAAGCTTTAAATCTCCCTCGTCCCAGTCTTTCTGGGATGGGTTTACAATAAATTCACCATTCTTCATTCCCATCTGGGTCATGGCACATGGGACCGTCAAACGGGATATCGGAAATGGTAGTAGAAAGTGCTGCACCGATCATGGCAACCAGCTCCGGACGACACTCCGGATCTACAGACATAACCATATTATTTAAGGTTACATCATTGCGGTAATCTTTCGGAAACAGAGGTCTCATCGGACGGTCAATGACACGTGCGGTAAGAATAGAGTTCTCTGATGCCTTTCCTTCACGCTTGTTAAATCCGCCAGGAATTTTTCCAACCGAGTACATTTTTTCTTCAAATTCCACGCTCAGTGGGGAAGAAATCAACGCCATCTCTCGGCTTGTCGGAAGCAGTAGCCGTAGATAATACGGTCGTCTCTCCATATTTTAATAAAGCTGCTCCATTTTGCCTGTGCGCAGACTCTTCCGATATCAACGGTAAGTGTTCTGCCTGCAAGTTCCATCGAAAAACTTTTTGTACATGTATTCTCTCCTTCAAAATTTAATACGGTATGTCAAAACCCCGAAACTACTGAACAATACAAAACAGCGTTTTGTCCTCTTCAGTATCCCGGAAAAAAGTTCTGCCATACAACAAAAAGAAGAGCGGAATATAAAACTCCGCTCTTTGTTTACAATTATTTTCTGAGACCTAAACGCTCGATTAAAGCACGATATCTTTCAATATCAATGCTCTTTAAGTATGATAATAATCCACGTCTCTGACCGATCATCTTAAGCATACCTCTTCTGGAATGATGATCCTTTGGATTCTGCTTTTTAAGTGCTCAGTAAGCTCCTGAATTCTTGCAGTAAGAACAGCTACCTGAACTTCTGGTGAACCAGTGTCGTTTGGTGTTCTTCCATACTCATTGATAATTGCCTGTTTTTTTTTCTTTTGCGATCATTTTATGATCCTCCTTAAAATATTTTTTGTGCCCGATACTCAGCAAAAGGTCGGAGTGTCCATTCACCGAATATGGGTTAAACCATACTAATCTAATGTATCATAAATCCGTATCGTTGTAAACAGTTTTTAATTTAAATACGATATGACACAGATTGGTGTCCGGTAATAGGCATTGGAAATTTTAATTCCGGTACGTGCATTGCTGGCATGCACAATCTGACCGTTTCCGATATAAATTCCCACATGGCTGATGCTGCTTCCGCTTCCATAGAAAAAGAGATCTCCCGGTTTTGCCTCAGATGCACGGATTCGTTTTCCGTATGCCGGCTGACTTGCCGCATGATGCGGGAGGCCGACTCCGTATCTCGCATATACCTGCATCGTAAATCCGGAACAATCAATTCCGTTTGTCAGGCTTGTTCCACCCCAGACATAACGGTTTCCGACAAACTGTAATGCAAACTGTACTAAAGAAACGCGGGAATCCGTGTATCCCTCTCCTCCGTATTCCAGTTCTTTTACCGTCGATGCTGTCGGAAGTTTTTCTGTTACCTCTACATAATCTCCGGAAATATATCCCTTCTGATCATCCACTTCCACTTTATACCAGCCGTCTTTTTGTATCTTCCACAACAAGATCCTCTCCCTCTCCAACCAGAGAAAGTATTGCAGAATCTTCAGAAGCCTTTTCTCTTACACGAAGGGTTGTGGTATTTACTGTAACAACTTTTGTAATTTCTTTCTTTGCTACATTTTTTGCCGCATCTCCTGTCAGACGATACTCTGTCTTTACATAACCTTCCACCTTGCCGGAGGTGATCTTTTGCCCAATCTCCCTTGACCGAGACAATCTCACAGGCATCTTTATCCGTCATTTTTCCAACAACTGTACTGTCTGTGGATGCCTTTTTCGCACATTCAGGCTTCCCTGCACCTGCGCGATTCCAAGATTTTTATACCCACAAATGCTGGTATCCTCCGTGGTATTTTCCGAAACCGCTTCTTTTGTCTGCGTATCTTCGATTCCCTGTGCAACCATCTGCTTTTCATTCGCAGCCACCGCAACATCTGTTTTATCATACAGCTGACTGGTTACTCCTGCCGTCACATCCAGCGCCTCCACTTCGCTTGCATTCAAAGATGCGGAAACACCGGCTGTGAGCGATCCGGCCGCCTCTGTTTTATCTGTATTTCCCTGCTGTATCCCGATATAGGCTGCCGCACCGGTCAGTGTCAGAGAAAAAGCAAGTACCATTCCAACTCTCTTTTTTTGTCATACGATTCATTTCACAGATTCCTCCCTCATGTCTCATGAAATCTCATAACAAAACGAGTATAACAACAAATAATTACAATGTCAACATATTTTTGTAATATTTATGTAATATATTTACATGTCGCCGTTTATCGACATCATACGACTGCGGCTCGTTTCAATGTCTCTTTCCATCTGTTCTTTTTAACATCTCTACAGACGAGAATCTCTGTTCCGGACGTATAAAAGAATAAAAGCTGACCTTTAGTTCATATCCGTACAGATCACCGGAAAAATCCAATATATGCGTCTCCACATTTACTTTATTGGAATGATTGACGGTAGGTTTGCATCCGACATTTGTCACACCTGTGTAATATTTTCCACCAATCTCTACCGCAGTTGCATATACACCTTTCGGCGGAAGAAGTTTTTCGGCCACAAGTTCCATATTGATCGTCGGGATTCCGAGCGTTCTTCCAAGCTGCCTTCCATGAATCACTTCACTCTTTACAAAAAACGGATACCCAAGCAGATCATTTGCCTTTTCCATATTGCCTTTTATGATCTGTTCCCGCACAAACGTACTGCTGATGTCCCGTCCCTCATACTGGATCTTGTCTACCACCCTAAGGGTATAGCCATATGTCGCGGACAATTTTTCCAGCAGAATATGATCCCCTTTCCGGTTATGGCCAAACCGGAAATCCGATCCGACTACCATGCTCTTTACATGCAGACTTTTTTACAATCCATGCAACAAAAGCCTCCGGCTCCATGCACATTACTTCTTTGGTAAACGGACATTCCAACAGGTAATCAATTCCACGCTCTTTCAGAATTTCCTGCTTTTCTTTATTGGTCGAAAGGACACGGTAATTATTATTCTCCGTAAGTTTTTTTCGGTGGAATATCAAACGTAAAAACAACGGCCTTTAACCCTTCTTTCTTCTTTTCCAGAAGGTGTTCAATCAGTGCTTCGTGTCCACGGTGTACTCCGTCAAATTTTCCCAGCGACAATGCCGTTGGTTCTTCTATATGAAAATCTTCTATCTTATTCCAGCAAATCATATTTATGCACCAAACATTTTCCGGACTTTATAGTCCTTTGTTTCTCTCTCATACTGATATACAGCGTAAAAATGTCCCATCGGATCATAAACCAGTACCTGCTCACCATCCGCAATTTTTTCCGGAACATCCGTAAAATTTCCATCGTTTAAACGGTTTCCATTCTGAAGAAAAACGAAACGCTTCCGGTACAACCGTCAGTTTCGTCTTTCCCTCAAACACGCGATTCACCGGAAGAATCAGTTCTTCCAGCGTTCCTTCATCCCTTATCTTTTCAATTTCTGCCAACGTGTGTGCCTCTTCCAGAGGAAAAACACTCACTCTTGTCCGGACCAGGGATTCCATACACGCGCCTACGCCAAGCACCTCTCCGATATCCGCACACAGCGTACGGATATAAGTTCCCTTGGAACAGTGCACCTGCATCGTCACATAAGGAAGATTGATTTTTTCAATTTCTATGGAAAAAATTTTAACCGTGCGGGCTTTCCGCTCTACCTCGATTCCGGCGCGGGCCAGATCACATAACTTCTTTCCGTTGACTTTGAGTGCCGAGTACATTGGCGGAATCTGCTCATAATCTCCAACGAACTGCAAAATAGCCGCTTCCACGGTCTGTTCTTTCAGCAATGCAGCCTCTCTGGAACGATCTTCTTTCACCGTTCCGGTCATATCCTGTGTATCGGTTGTAATGCCAAGATGCATCACCGTACGATACACTTTATCCTTATCCGTCAGAAGTTCACATACCTTTGTTGCATTTCCGATGCATACGGAAGTACTCCGGTCGCTTCCGGATCGAGCGTTCCGGTATGTCCGATTTTACGCTCATGTAAAATGCCGCGGAGCTTTGCTACCACGTCAAAGGAAGTAAAGCCCCGCTCTTTATAAACATTTATAATTCCGTTTATCATATTATAATCTCTTCTCAACCTCGGCAAGAATACGCTCGATTGCCTCTTCTGCCATTCTTCCACGGTACATCCGGCAGCCTTGACATGCCCGCCGCCGCCAAAATGCATCGCAAGCGATGCCGCATCAAACGCACCGTTTACACGAAAACTTACTTTAAACGTATGATCCTCATTCTCATAAAGGAATACTGCAAGTTCCACATCTTTGGTATTGCGCATCTGCTCCACGATTCCTTCCATATGTTTCGGAAGAACTTCGAGTGCATGCATGCATCTCTTCGAGCGTCAGAAAAGAAGTCACTACTCTGCCACCCAGACGAAGTCTGCTGGAAAGCAGTGCCTGTCCCATGGCACGATTCTGGTTGTATGTTTTCTGATTAAAAGCTTCATCCACAATTTTTGTGAAATCAATTCCTTTATCCATCAGCATGCCCGCCATATTCATCGTGGAGGAAGACGTGCAGGAATACTGAAACACTCCGGTATCGGTAACCATTCCGGTATACAGACATTCCGCGATTTCTTTTGTGATCTTCTCCGTATCTAACAGTTCACAGATCAGCTCACAAGTGGAACTTGCATCCGGGAAAATATAATTTTCCTCTGCAAAACTCTGGTTACTGACATGGTGGTCAATACAGGCTGTATGCTTTGCTTCCTGAAAATAACGTGCAGCATTCCCCAGACGTTTCTCATCTCCGCAGTCCATGGCGATAAACAGATCAAACACCACGGATTCCTCATAGTCACTGCGGATTTCCGATGAAAAATTCAGGAATTTAAAGATATTGGGAATCGGCTCAAGATACAATCGCACATCCACATCCGGATAATATTTCCGGATATAGTTGTAAACTCCGAGTGTGGAGCCCACACAATCCCCATCCGGGCGTACATGTCCGGCAAGACCTACCGATTTTTTTTCCCTGCAAGAATCTCATCAAGCTTCTTCATCCGGTTTCTCCTTTATATCTTTGGTCACTTCATCAATCATTTTTTTGACATATGGATTCCATATTCAATCGACTGATCAATACAAATTTGATCTCCGGTGTGTTGCGCAGATTTACGGACTTTGCCAGGCTTCTGCGAATAAATCCTTCCGCAGAGCGAAGACCTGCAATCGTATCCTGCTGTGACTTTTCATCCCCCAGCACACTGATATAGGCTTTTTGCCGTTTTCAGATCGGTGCAACCTCCACGGTGACCACGCTGGTCATCGGATTGATCCGCGGGTCCTTGATCTCCCCGCGGATGATATTCGACAACTCGCGCAGCACTTCCCCGTTGATCCGGGTATTTTTAATACTGTTTTTCTCATATTCTGTCCTATCTTGGTACTTCTACCATCTTATATGCTTCTACCTGATCAAGTTCCTGAATGTCGTTAAATCCTTCAAAGACAAGACCGCACTCGTATCCGGCTTTTACTTCCTTCACATCGTCCTTGAAACGCTTTAAGGAAGCCAGATTGCCCTCGAAGATCTGCTCGCCTTCTCTGGAAATACGAACTTTACATCCGCGTTCCATCACACCGTCAAGCACATAGGAACCTGCGATATTTCCGATTCCGGATGCCTTAAAAGATCTGACGGATTTCTGCATGGCCGATAACCTTCTCCTCAAATACAGGATCCAGCATTCCCTTCATTGCCGCCTCTACATCCTCGATAGCATTGTAGATGACCTTGTAGAGCCGCATATCGACGTTCTCCTTGTCCGCGTTGTCTTCGCCATCGGGTCCGGACGAACGTTGAATCCGATGATGATCGCATTGGATGCGGATGCAAGGCTGACATCGGACTCGTTGATGGCACCGACACCGCCGTGAATTACTTTTACTACTACCTCTTCGTTGGACAGTTTCACAAGTGACTGTTTCACTGCCTCCACAGAACCCTGTACATCTGCCTTAACAATAATATCCAGTTCCTTGACGTTACCGGACTGAATCTGCGAGAACAGATCATCCAGCGACATCTTCGCCTTGGTATCTTCGATCAGACGGTTCTTTTCCTCTGAAATATAAGTATCTGCAAATGATTTTTGCTTCCTTATCGGAATTGCAGACAACAAATGTCTCTCCGGCTGCCGGTACACTGTTTAATCCGAGGATCTCTACCGGTGTGGAAGGGTTGCCTTCTTCACGCGCTGTCCCTTGTCGTCGATCATGGCACGGACTTTACCGTAGCTGCTTCCACAGGCAATGGAATCTCCGACATGAAGTGTTCCTTTCTGAACCAGAACCGTTGCTAGCCGCACCGCGTCCCTTATCCAGACGAGCCTCAATGACAAGGCCTCTCGCATTACGCTTCGGATTTGCCTTTAACTCAAGTACCTCTGCGGTCAGAAGGATCATCTCCAAAAGGTTCTCGATACCTTCCTTAGTATGTGCAGATACCGGACAAAAACCGTGCTTCCGCCCCAATCTTCCGGAATCAGTTCGTACTCGGACAGCTCCTGCTTTTACCTTTTTTCAATGTTTGCACTCGGCTTATCGATCTTATTGATGGCAACGATAATCTCAACTCCCGCCGCCTTTGCATGGTTGATTGCTTCGATCGTCTGCGGCATGACACCGTCATCTGCTGCAACTACGAGGATCGCAATATCAGTGGATTTTGCTCCACGCATACGCATTGCCGTGAATGCCTCATGTCCCGGCGTATCGAGGAATGTGATCTTCTGTCCCTTGATTGATACCACATATGCACCGATGTGCTGTGTGATACCACCGGCCTCACGGTCTGTGACACTGGTCGTGCGGATCGCATCCAGAAGGGAGGTCTTACCATGATCGACATGACCCATGACGCAGACAACCGGCGGACTTGGAACGAGATCCTTCGGATCTTCCTCTTCCTCTTTTAACAGTTCCTCGATCACATCAATCTTCTCCTCCGGCTCGCAGATAAAGTTAAACTCCAGTGCGATTTCTTCCGCTGTCTCAAAATCTACTTCCTGATTTACCGTTACCATTTCACCCTTCATAAAGAGTTTTTTACAATGGCAGATGGCTGCAGCTTCATCTTATCTGCCAGATCACGGATTGTCATCTTTTCCGGAAGTGTGATCGTCTTGATTACATTTTCATCTTCCTTCGGCTTCGGCTGCTGCTGTGGTTTCTTTCTGCCGCCGTGCTTCTCAAGGTTTACATAATTTTTCCTGTTTCTTTCCGCCGAGTTTATCATGATCTTTCCGATGATTATTGTTGTTATTGCGGCGGTCATTATTTCCACGGGAGTCCTTTCCGCGGATTTCTTCCGGTGCTGCAACTGCTGCCGGCTCTTTACTGAAACGGTTCTTTCTGCCGTTATTGTTTCTGTCGTTCTGTGGACGGCTGTTGTTTCTGTCTCCGTTCGGACGATTGTTATTGTTTCTATCTCCCTGATGACGGTTATTATTTCTCTCCCCGCCTCTGTCATTGTTTCTGTCATTCTGCGGTCTGTTGTTTCTCTCGCCACCGGAATGATTGTTGTTTCCACGGTTTTCCTGGCTGTTGCGGGTATTTGTGTTTTCTGCCGGTTTATTGTTTGCCGGCTTACTTACTTCAAGATCCGCTGTCGGCGAAGGCGTACGCTCACTGATCGGACGCATTGCACGCTCCCCCCGACCGGACGCGGACGAATGATGCTGTGCTGTGCCGGACGCTTATTGTCCTCCCGTCTTCTGTTATTACCGTTTCCATTTCCGTTTCCACGGTTGTTGTTATTTCCGTTTGCCGGCTTTCTGGACTGTTTGCTGTACTGTGCATTAATTAAATACGGCTGTGATGCTGGATTTCTTCTTTGGACGTTCTTTTTCCATCCGCAGTTTTTGTTGCACCTGCCTTTGCAACTTCTGTTTTTTTCACATCTGCTGCCGGTTTTAGTTTTTCTTTCGAAAAAGCACCGCGGACCAGTGCCTGTGCTTCTTCTTCCATATTGCTGGAAGCACTTTTTCCGTCAAACTTTGTATTTTTTTAATTTATCTAAAATATCCTGTGATTTTATATTTAACTCTTTCGCGAGTTCATGAACTCTCATTTTTGCCATAAATGAATTTACCTCCGTTATTCAGTTTTATATTTTTTTATACGGTGTGCTCTTTGAGCTTTTTTTTCTACGGCCCTCGCCAGATTCTCATCTGTCACGGCAAGTGATGCACGGAATTCTTTTTCCGATACAGCGTCAAGTGCTTCCTTGCTTCCGTAACAGTAGCATGGCACATGGTAAAAATCCGTCATATTACAAAAACTCTTTTTTTTTGTGTTCCCGGATGAATCCTCCGCAGAGACAATCACGAGATATGCATGACCTGTTTTTACTGCTTTTCTGTAGAAAATTCACCGCTTACAACATTTCCCGACTTTGCGGCTATGGAAAGCATGGATAATACGCTATCATGCAAGTGTACTCATCTCCTTTTCCAGACTCTCATACACTTCCTGTGGAATTGCAGTCTTTAAGGAGCGCTCAAGTCCCTTTGTTTTTTCTTGCCAGGCGAAGACACCCAGGATCTGCACAGATGTATGCTCCACGGCCGTTTTTACGACCGGTGGCATCCAGCATAATCTCATTTTCCGGTGTCTTAATTACCCGGATCATTTCTTTTTTTCCTTCATTTCATTACAGGCGACACACTTGCGCAATGGAATTTTTTTATTTGCCATAATTACTCCTCAAAAGAAGTCTCATCTGCTGATGTTTCTTCTACCGGCGCTTCTTCTGTTGATGCTTCTGCTTCGGTAGGAATTTCTTCTGTGGCATCCGGATCTTTGTAATATCAATCCTTCCTCATCATACTCATAATTATCATCATACTCATCGTCTTCATAATCATTTTCGTAATCAAGGAAATCTCCGGACTCTCTTGCCTGGGTCTCGCTCTTGATGTCGATCTTGAAACCGGTCAGGCGGGCTGCCAGACGGGCATTCTGTCCTTCCTTACCAATAGCAAGCGATAACTGGTAATCGGAACCACAACTTTTGCTGCTTTCTCGTCAGCGTCCGCAATAACGGAAATAACCTTTGCAGGACTTAATGCATTCTGAATCAAAATTGCAGGATTCTCATCCCATGTAATGATATCAATTTTTTCTCCGCGCAGCTCATTAACGATCGCATTGACACGTGCTCCGTTCATTCCGACACATGCGCCAACCGGATCTACATCCGGATCGTTCGACCATACCGCGATTTTTGTACGGCTTCCTGCCTCACGTGAGATTGCTTTAATTTCAACGATACCATCCCGCACTTCGGAAACCTCTGACTCAAAAAAAGTCTCTTGACAAGCTCCGGATGTGTTCTGGAAACAAGAATCTTCGGTCCCTTTGAGGTTGCCTTCACTTCCAGAATATATACCTTAATGCGTTCGGTTGGCTGGAAGGTTTCCCCCTTGATCTGCTCACTTTCGGTCAGGAGTGCATCTGCCTTTCCAAGATTAATACTGACATTGCGTCCGACATAACGCTGGACAACACCTGTCACTACTTCTTTTTCCATGCTGAAATACTCATCGTAAATCACTTTCCGTTCTTCTTCACGGATCTTCTGTAAGATCACATTCTTGGCATTCTGTGTTGCAATACGTCCAAATTCTTTGGATTTTACTTCTACCTGAACAATATCGCCCAGTGTATATTTTCCATTGATCATCTGCGCATTCTGCAAAAGAGATCTGCTCAATCGGATCTTCCACAGTCTCTACCACTGTTTTTTCCTGATAACAATGATATTCGCAGGTGTCCGGATCAATCACAACTTTTACGTTGTCAGCCTTTCCAAAAAATGATTTTTGCAGGCAGTTAAAAGGGAATTTTCAATTGCCTCAAGCAGCGTTTCTTTACTGATATTTTTCTCCTTCTCCAGTATCGTTAACGCATCCAATAACTCATTATTCATGATTTTTTATCCTCCATATATATTTATCGTGTTTTCCACATATGAGGTATCGCATAAGCGATATCTCCTGCGCAGTTTACCTCCGCAAAACGGACTTTTCTATAAACTGCTCTATAAGTCATTGTCCTAAAAAATCAATTGCCTGTCGGATCAGTGCAATATCTGTCTTTAAAAAGGTGGTCTCTTTGTCGTTCTCATCTGCAATCGTCACAGATGTATCATCATACGCTTTTAAAATTCCTGTGAATTCCTTACAGCGGTCGATCGCACGGTAGGTACGGATCTCAATTTCTTTGCCCATATTGCGGACATAATCTTTTTTTCTTTCTTTAAAGGTCTTCCAAGTCCCGGAGAACTTACCTCAAATGTATAGGAATCCGGAATGGAAATCTTCACGGTCGAGCAGTTCATTCATCTCACGTGCCACCGCTTCACAATCGTTGATTGTAATGCCGCCCTCTTTGTCAATATACGCCCGCAGATAATACGTGCTGCCTTCCTTGACATATTCTACATCTACCAGCTCAAACTGCATACGCTCCAGAATCGGAAGAATCAGTTGTTCTGTCTTTGCCTCATAAGTACTTGCCTTTGACATATTACCACCTCTTTTCTTTGACATAAAACACATTTTCACAAAAAATTTGAGAGAGGACATCTGCCCTCTCTCAACCTTAGTTTCTATGTTACTTTTGTTATCATATCACTCTTTTTTTTCCCTGATTTCAAAGGGATTTTGTGTATTTCTTTCATAAAAAAAAAAGTTCTTACCCAATCAGGTAAGAACTTCAGCAGTCCGTACGGGAATCGAACCCGTGTTTCCGCCGTGAGAGGGCGGCGTCTTAACCGCTTGACCAACGAACCGTGTATTATACTATCATAGCACAGGCCATGCGTCAAGTACTTTTTTCAGAAGCCTGGTTATTGTTCCCCTGCAAGCAGTAACAAGACTTGTACTTTCTTTTCCCATATGTATATAATTTGTATAAAAGCAACTCAGGAGGACATCAGAAATGAAACTTATCTCATGGAACGTTAACGGGCTGCGCGCCTGTGTACAAAAAAGGATTTCTCGATTATTTTCATGCCGCAGATGCCGATTTTTTTCTGCATTCAGGAATCCAAGCTGCAGGAAAGGACAGATCGCACTTGATCTGCCGGGCTACCACCAGTACTGGAATTACGCCGAGAAAAAAGGCTATTCCGGCACGGCAATCTTTGCAAAAACACGAACCTCTTCAGGTCACACGCGGCATCGGCACCGCAATCTGCGATACCGAAGGTCGAGTGATCACCCTCGAATATGACAGCTTCTACCTTGTCACCTGTTACACTCCAAACTCCCAGAACGAACTGGCGCGGCTTCCCTACCGCATGGAATGGGAAGATGATTTCCGCGCTTTATCTTCTTCAGCTCGACAGCAAAACGCCGGTCATTCTCTGCGGCGATTTAAATGTTGCACACACGGAGATCGATCTGAAAAATCCAAAGACCAACCGCAAAAATGCCGGTTTTCCGATGAAGAACGGGAAAAAATGACCGAACTTTTAAACGCCGGTTTTACGGATACCTTCCGCTATTTTTTTATCCGGATGCCGAGGGCATTTATTCCTGGTGGTCCTACCGCTTTAAAGCCCGCGAGAAAAACGCCGGATGGCGGATCGATTATTTCATCACTTCCAGACGGCTGGATTCCAGTCTCACCGGAGCAGCTATCCATACCCGATCTGTATCTCGTGGTTCTATCCCCACTCCCCCGGGGAGGTGGTGGTTTCCAGATCAAAGATGCCAATGATATCACGGTCGTTCAGGACATAGTCCCGCCCCAGATGAATATACATACTGTATTTTCTCCGTGTCTTTTGTTTGCATAAAGTCTGCGAAAAATGCAGCTTTTATGTAACATCGTTTACAACATTTATCCATGCTGTCGGACCCGGCTCAGCACCCCGCCGTCCATGTGGTACACCTCGCTGTCGGTCTTAAAAAGTCCGTATCTAGCTGGTCACAAAGGTCTTGCTGCTTTCTTCATGCAGGTGGTTGCT